>WBZM01001127.1_pt1 | contig 28976 bp, 23 predicted proteins | sample 5204271 | NCBI WGS metagenome assembly WBZM01 (sample SAMN12344346, study PRJNA552823) | activated sludge metagenome | biome: Activated sludge suspended growth; feature: Nitrification reactor; material: Wastewater; isolation source: activated sludge from nitrification reactor of wastewater... | reverse complement strand
ACACCGACGAGCCTCAGCTTCGATCAGCGAGGTGCCCGGTCAAGTTCGATGAGCCCGATTGGGTGACCCGCGAGACGCCGGCGCCCTGAGAGGAATTGCTGCGGGTCAGCGCGGTGAGCAGGAGTTCCTTCCCGCCGGCCGTGATGATGCCCTCGGTGCAGATGATCCAGCGGTTGCCGTCGTCGCTGTCGGTGACCCAGCCGTTCTTGACGGCGACGGTCTCTCCGGCGCCGCCGACCTGGCCGGCCCCCCAACGTTGACCGGCCTGAACCGACCGCATCAGCCCCAGGATGAAGGCTGCATCGTCCGGGTGCAGCACCGTGCCGTGTCCGGCCACATGGCTCATCAGCTGCAGGCGGTCGGCCACGCTCGACCTGCTGGTGCCCAACCACCCCCCTGGGCCGGCCTTGGTCTGGGGCATCCCCAGTCGGGCGTACATCCTGTCCATCCCGGCGGCTCGCCCCATCGCGTTGAACATCGCCATCGCAGCAGTGTTGTCGCTGTTGCGGATCATCGTCGTGGCCTGGGCCCGTTGCGTCGCGGTCAACGACCTCCCACCGTCCCGGGCTTTGATCATCGTGGCCGCCAGAACGTCGACCTTCACTGAGCTGGCCAGTTCGAAGGTGTCAGCCGTGGAGTAGACGAAGGTGCGTCCTGAGCCGACGTCACGCAGCCCCACGCCGATGGCGACCTTGGACCCGGCCACCAGACTGGCGATCTCGCGGCCAAGCGTTGCGGCCGCGGCCTCATCGAAGCCGCCTGCGCTCACCGCACCGGGTGGCACGCTCGGCGTGGGGGTCGGCGTGGGAGTCGGCTTTGCCGTTGGGGGGTTGGTGGTGCCCTTCGTCGATGATGGCTTCTTGGTCGAGCTTGGGCTGGCGCTCGCAGTCGCTGCGGTGGTCGACGTGGCGGGCGGCTCTGGCTCGGCCACGGCATCGCTGCGGTTGCAGGATGCGGCAACCCCAGCGACGCCCAGGACGATCAGCCACTGACGACGCGTCAGGTCAGGAGTTACACGAGCCACCCTGACAGCCTGGCATCCCCGCCTGTGGGAGCCATTCAGGCGCGCCCACCGAGGGGACGACAGCCGTCAGCCGATGGGTTCGCGACGCCTGGGCATGACGTAACACGCGGCCGCGGCCAGGACGCACAACCCGCCGGCCGTGAGCCACGCGGCGAAGTAGTCCCCCGTCGACTCGCGCATCCATCCGGCATACGCGGCGGCAATCCCGGCACCGACCATGTGGGAAGCGAAGACCCAGCCGAACACGACGCTAGAACGCTCGAGGCCGAAGTGAATGCGACACAACGCCATGGTCGGGGGCACTGTCGCGACCCAGTCCAGACCGTAGAAGACGATGAAGAGGAACAGGCTGGGCTGCACATCCGGGCCGAGCACAGCAGGCACGACGAGAAGCGACAGCCCACGCAGGGCGTAATAGACGGCCAGCAGCAGCCGCGGATCGACCCGATCGGTGAGCCAGCCAGAGGCCACGGTGCCGAGAATGTCGAAGATGCCGATCAGCGCGAGCAAGCTGGCAGCGGTCTTGGCCGGCATCCCGTGGTCGTGGGCGGCCGGGATGAAGTGGGTGCCGATCAGGCCGTTGGTCGACCACCCACACACGAAGAAGGTCCCCGCCAGCACCCAGAACGCGGGGACCGGGCCCGCCTCGCGCAACACCTGGATGGCCCGTGCCGCGGGAGAACTCCCCCGACCGGTATGCCGTGCCGGCGGTTCGACGATCGCGTCGCTGCCGTAGGGCGGGACACCGACATCGGCTGGCCAGTCTCGCACCACTCCGACGATGATCGGGACGAGCGCGAGCGCAGCGACAGAGGTGAGGCCCGCGGCATACCGCCAGCCCGGGCCTTCGGCGAGCGTCGCGATGGCCGGCAGGAAGACGAGCTGGCCGGTCGAGGAGGCCGCCGAGAAGACACCGGTGACCAGCCCGCGACGGGTCTGGAACCAGCGGTTCGCGACGATGGAGCCGAGCACCAGCGCCATCGCCCCCGTGCCGACGCCGACGAGCAGGCCCCAGAGGATCCACAGCTGCCACGGGGCCGTCATCCAGATGGTCAACCCGGAGCCGAGGCTCACCAAAACCAACGCCACCGACAGGACGCGCCGAATGCCGAAGCGGTCCATGAGGGCGGCGGCGAACGGCGCGGTCACTCCAAAGAGCACGAGGTTGACGGTCACCGCACCGGAGGTCGTCGTCCTCGACCAGCCGAACGTTGCCTCCAACGGCTCGATCAGCGCGCCGGTCGAGGACCGGAAGCCAGCTGCCGCGATGAGTGCTGACACCACCGCGGCCGCGACGAACCAGGCCCGATGGACTCCCGAGCGCCGGGGAGCCGACTCGGTTGCCCTCTGGTGTCCGGTGCCGTCTCCAGGCGGGGCTCCGGGCGGGGCACCAGGCCGGATGCTCATGGCGTCATGATGGCGCAATCACGGGCCGGTCGGCCTGCACGACATCGCGCAGCCCGAGCCAGCCGGCCATCGCGTCGAGTTCAGCGGCGAGGGCAGCCCGGTCCGCGCCGTCGCTTCCTGGCTCCCAGGTGACCTGCTGGACCCGCAGCACCCCGGCGGTGCGGTCGGCTTTGAGGTCACACCGGGCCACGATCTGATCGCCGTGGACGAACGGCAGCACGTAGTAGCCATGCACCCGTTTGGCGGCCGGGGTGTAGATCTCAAGCCGGAAACGGACCCCGAACAGCGCCTCGGTGCGCTCGCGCTGCCAGACCAGCGAGTCGAAGGGGCTGACCAACGCTCGGGCGCGGATCTCGCGCGGCCTGCGCGCCCCGGCATACAGGTATGCCGGTCGGCGCCACCCCTCGATCGTGACCGGCTCCATCTCGCCCGCTCGGACCAGGCTCTCGATCGCTGGCGCGACGACCCGAGCCGGCAGCCGGAAGTAGTCGGCCAGGCACGGGAGCGTGCCGACGCCCACGGCCTTGGCCGCGATGCGAGAGAGCTCCAGCACCGCGGCCGCATCCCCGCCTTCGGTATGCCGGTCGGTCCAGCGCGCTCGCTCGGCCACCACGGCGGGGGGCAGGACGGCGGCTGGCACGGCATACCGGCGTTCGAACTGCTGGGTGCGCCCTGCGCTGGACACCTGCCCGGACCAGAACAACCACTCCAGCGAGCTCTTGACCGCCGACCAGTTCCAGCCCCAGTTGTCCGACTCGCGGGGGTGATCGTGGGCCAAGGCGGCTTCGACCTGGCGAGAGGTCAGTGGCCCGTGGGCCTCGACCTCGGCCAGCACCGCCTCGACCAGCCCAGGGTGCTGCTCGCGGACCCGCCGCATGCCGCCCCACGCCTCCTCGTCGGCGGCCTGCATGCGCTGGGCGAACAACGGCCAGGAGCGGGGTGGGATGAGCGCGGCCTCGTGGGCCCAGTATTCGACCAGCCGTCGCGGGGCCTGGTCGCGAGCGCGGTCGAGCAGTGCGGTGTCGTAGGGGCCTAGCCGCGAGAAGAACGGCAGGTAGTGACTGCGGGTGAGGACGTTGACGCTGTCGATCTGCACGACGCCGATGGTGTCGATGACCCGCTGCAGTTCTCGGGTACCGACGCCGACCGTGCCGACGGCGCCGACATCGCCAACAGCCGACGTGACCGGCCGTGGTCGGCCGAACCCCTGGGCGGCGAGGGCGATCCGCCGGGCTTGTGCCTGGCCGAGAGCGCGCACGAGTCAGCCGGTGGGCGGGTTGATGAGATTTTGGCGGACCGCATACATCGCGGCTTCCATCCGGGTGTGCAGCTGCAGCTTCTCGAGGATGTTGCGCACGTGGTTCTTCACCGTGTTCTCCGAGATGAACAGCATCCGACCGATCTCCCGGTTGCCCATTCCGCGGGCGACGAGCCCGAGCACCTCGACCTCGCGCTCAGTGAGCTTGGGCAGGACGGTGCCGACGACCTCGGTATCCCGCCGCCGCATCAGCGCGAACTCGGCGAGGAGTTTGGAGGCCATCGACGGACTGATGAGCGAGTCGCCGTCCTGCACGGCCCGCACCCCGGCTGCAATCTCCTCGCCTGGGACGTCCTTGAGGACATAGCCGTTGGCACCTGCGCGCACCGCGTCGAAGAGATCGGACTCGGCATCGGACATCGTCAACATGACGATGCGGGCCGAGGGCACCCGAGCCTTGATCGCCTGGCATGCCTCGATCCCCCCGCAGCGCGGCATCCGCACGTCCATCAGCACGACGTCCGGCACGCTGGCCTCGGCCTTCTCGACCGCGGCGATCCCGTCCTCCGCCTCGTCGACGACGACGATGTCACCGTCGAGCTCCAGCACGGTGCGAAGGCCGCGCCGGAACAACGCATGGTCGTCGGCGACGAGGACCCGGATCGGAGGCCGGCCCGCAGGCTGCTGGTCAGTCACGCTGGGCATGATGCCACGGGCCGGCCTCCGCGTGTCCACGGGTATCCGCACGCGGTCACGCAGTGGGCTCGAGATGGATCACTCCGTAGGACCAACCCCGGCGGCGATAGACGACACTGGCTTTGCCGGTGTCAGCGTCGTTGAACAGGTAGAAGTCGTGCCCGACGAGCTCCATTCGGTTGACGGCCTCGCCGAGGGTCATCGGGGTGTTGGGGTGCACCTTCTCGCGAACCTCGATCGGAGAATCGCCGACCGCACCGAAGGGACCGTCGGGCGTCGGAGCCGGGTCGCCACTGGCAGCGCCCACCTCGGCGAGAACGGGCACAGCGGGCGCCACGGGCACCGCTGCCCGCGCCGGTTCGCCACGGCCGCGAATGGCGGTGCGACGCCTGCTATTGGCCCGACGGAGCCGCTCGACGAGCTTCTCGACCGCGAGGTCGACCGCTGCGTATTTGTCGTCGTTGAATGCCTCGGCGCGCACGACCGACCCACGGTCCTTGCAGGTTAACTCGACACATTCGGAGTTGCGGGCGGTGTTCTCGTGGGTGACGACCACCTCGACCTTGTCCACCTTGGGCGCGATTTGCACGATCTTGCCCAGTCGCTCGTCGAGGTAGCCCCGGAACCGCTCGGAGATCTGGATGTGACGGCCGGTAACGACGATGTCCACAAAAGCCTCCTTGACACGCAGGTGAGTGAGAGCGGGCCGGGCAGACCCCGAAGACCTGGCGCCTCACCTCCCGTGTCGTGGACGGTGTGTCTCCCACCGTATCCCGCGACGGCCTACCCCGGCCAGAGCGCCCCCTCATAAGCAGTTCGCCAGGCGTGTCGTCGCTCGGTCGCCGCGATGACGGCGGCCCCCAGCACCACGCCACCGACTTCCCGCACCGCCCGGGATGCTTCGGCTAGCGTCGCGCCGGTCGTCACGACATCGTCGACGAGCACGACCGGGTGACGGCGCACCACCTCGGTATGCCGTCGGGTCACGGCATACGCGCCGGACAGGTTGGCCGCTCGCGCCTGAGCCCCGAGGTGGGACTGGTCGGCCACCCGCCGGCCGGTCGTGAGCGCAGCCACGATGTGACCGGTCATCGGCACCGACCCCGGGGCCGACTCCGACAACGGTCCGGCCCGGGCGCCGCCGAGATCTCGGCCAGCTCGTCGGGCCAGGGTGAGCACCGGGCGGTCCCCACGCCGTCTGGTCGCCGCAGCTGACGACGGCATCGGCAGGACCAACACCGGCCCCGCGAGATCGCTGAGCAGTAGCCGCAGCGCACCACTGAGGAGCGGGGCCAGCAACCGCCCGAGATCAGATCGCCCTTCGTCCTTGAAGGCGACGATCGTCCTTCGCATCGCCCCGGCATATCGAGCGCTGGCGACCACCACCGGCAAACCCGGTGGCGCAGGGATGGGTCGGACTTCGCGCGGCACGGCATACCGCTGAGCCTGGAGATCGGCGCGGCAGGCGGGGCACAACGTCGCGCCCGGGACGGCGCAGGCTGCGCACTCCCGCGCCAGCACAAGGTCTGCGAGCGCCTCCCAAGTCCGCCACATGAGACCACCCTGCACTTGCCTCGGAGGCCCTGCGAGTCAGTTCACCCATGGCTGTGGACGACGGGACCGGACGGGATCGGTTGTGGACAGTGAGCGTCGAGCCGGGACGTCGCCCGAGTCGAGTCAATGGACCGGAGGGACCACCAGTTCGGTCGCGCCGGTCAACCGCAGCCAGCCGCCACCGACGCGCACCAGCACTCCGGGCAGGTCGCTCACGACGACGAGACCTCGCGGGCCACCCGTGGAGACCACCCAGCGTGGCGAGGGGGGCGTGGGGACGAGGTTTTCCTCCGGACCGACGGTGCCGCGCCGACGCAGGCCGATGCCCTGGCCAAACTCCACGACGAACGGCCGCACTGGGTCCGCCGCCGCGACCGATCCGAGGGCCGCCACGGTGGCCGTGTCCATCCACACCGTGTCCAGGACCCGGGTCAGCGGTTCGCCGACCCGCAGGGGGGAGGTGAGCGACTTGGGCAGTCCGGAGGTGTCCTTGACGATGCCGGCAATGTCGAGACGGTCGATGCCGTCGCCGCCCTGGGACACGATGGCCAGCCGCGTGGCGTCGGGAGAAGGCGCCACCGCCCGAACCGTCCGTCCGGCCAGCCAGGGCGGATCGATGCGGTCCGCGGGCACACTCTGGGCGGCGAGCCCGTTGAGCGTCCACAGGGAGGATCGTCCGTCCGCCTGGCCAGCCACCCAGAGCCGACCCAACGCGTCGAACGAGGGACGGGTCAGCCCGGTGGCGAAGCTGGGCACGGTGATCTGCGTCTTGCCCCGCCACCGGAGCAACAGCGTCCCCTGGGCATTGAGGGCGGCGAGCCCGACCCCATCAGCTGCCCATGCCACGGCGGTCACCGTCGAGTTGAGGGTCGGCAGGTCGGGGGCCAGCGGGTTGCCACTCACGTCACCGGCCTGCCCCAACCGCGCCATGTCGACCGTGCGGAGCTGATCGCCGACCCGCACCAGTGCGGTCGATGAACTCCATAACGGTTCCCAGGCATAGCCGAGGTCGCGCGGACCCCGGACCGCCCCCGTCACCTCCTCGACCGCCAATCTACCGGAGCCTTGAATCTCCAGGCTGACTCCGAGGACCCCAGGCACGGCGAGCAGTGTCCCGGCCAATTGCGCCCACATCTCGCGTCGCGAGAGGGCATCTGCGGTCGAGGCGATGGGCGACAACACGACCGTGGCGATCCCGTCGGTGACCGACACGGCATCCAGAGCCAGTTTCGCGCCTTCGGGAAAGCCACTCTCACATGCTCCGCGCAGGTGCTCCGGGACCGCGCCGAGCTGTGCGCGAGCCAAGGCGGTCACCAGGCGCGGTCCGGTGGGGAACCAGCGCACGTCCGGGACGAGGAACCGCGTGCCGATCCCCACGTAATGCAGGCGGTAGGCCGAGAAGACCCGACTGAAGTCGTCGGTGTTGATCCAGATGCCGAAACCGCTCTCCGGCAACAGGATTCGCCACTCTTCACCGACCTGGATCAGGCCGAACTCGACGCTGGTCGTGGTATTCGGTGGGAGCTCCCGATACCGGCCGATGTCGTCGATGACTGCGACGGCCACGACCGTGGCACGCACGCGATCCGGGCCCACCATCGAGACCTCGACCAGGCTGGTGCGGTCGAAGACGGTCACCCCGCTCGTGGGGCGCCACCGGTCGACCGACGCTGCCGCGAGGTATTCCGTGCCGACGGCACTTCCGCCGTCGGGCGTCTCCTGGAAGGCAGCACCGGCCCGGAGGAAGCCCCGCACGATGTCGTCGGCGTCGGCACCGGGGGCGGGGGCGGGCACGACAATGCGAGCTTCCGGCGCCACCTGCTCGTCCACTCCCCGACCGACCGACACAGCGCTGTTGGACGGCAGCCCCAAACACCCACTGACGGCGCCGAGCAGCGCCAGCGACATCAGGGTGGCCAGAATCGCCGGGGCCCTGCGTTGCCCCGGCCATCGCCGGCGCGGGCCCGGCCGAGGGCGCAGCCGGAGGCGACCGCGAGGCCAATTCACGGCAAGCCCTCGCTGCGCGGCATACCAGGGTGGTCGGTCGCACCCACCGGTTGCTCCACGGGGGGGCTCGCCGGGCCCAGACCGTTGGAGACGGCGAGCAGTGGGGCGGATACCTGGGGATGGCGGGGGTTGAGCGGCAGCGGGGAGGCATCAATGGGACGGTCAACGCTGCGCGGCAGGGTGAGCCGGAAACACGAGCCTTCCCCCGGCGCCCCCCACGCCTGTAGCCAACCGCGGTGTAGCCGAGCGTCTTCCAGGGCGATGGACAGGCCCAGACCGGTGCCGCCGGTGGTGCGAGCGCGGGCGGGGTCAGCGCGCCAAAAGCGGTTGAAGACCAGGCCGGCCTCCCCGGGGCGCAACCCGACGCCGTGGTCGCGCACCGCAACCGCCACCGCCGAGTCGTTACGTTCGATCTTGATCTCGATCGGACGACCTTCGCCGTGTTCGATGGCGTTGACGACGAGATTGCGCAGCACGCGTTCGATCCGTCGCGGGTCGAACGCGGCCTCGCAGGGGTGCCCCGGGTCGAGCACCGTGACCCGGCTGCCCTTGCCCTCGGCCAGCCGGGCGGTGGCGTCGACGACCTTGGTCACGGTGCGCCGCAAGTCGGTGGTCTCGACGTCGAGGACCGCCGCCCCCGCGTCGAACCTGCTGATCTCCAGCAGATCGGCGAGCAGCGCCTCGAATCGGTCGAGTTCCCCGCGCAGCAACTCCGCCGAGCGAGCCATCGCCGGCTCGAACCCATCCCGCGCGTCGTAAATGAGGTCAACGGCCATCCGGATCGTCGTCAACGGGGTGCGCAGCTCGTGCGAGACGTCCGAGACGAACCGTTGCTGCACGCGAGACAGGTTTTCCAGCTGCCCGATCTGCCGCTCCAAACTGGCCGCCATGGCGTTGAACGAGGTCGCCAAGCTGGCCAGGTCGTCCTCGCCGCGGCTCTCCATCCGTTCGGTCAGCGTGCCCGAGGCCAGCCGTTGGGCCACCTCCGCTGCGCGACGCACCGGGGCCACGACAAGGCGCGTCACGACGTAGGCGACTGCCCCGATGAGCAGCAGCAGGACCAGGCCGCCGTAGAGGAAGGTGCGGCCGACGACGACGAGAGAGTCGCGTTCGCGCTCCATCGGGTATACGTAGTAGATGCCATAGCCCCCCGCCAGCGGCAGGGTGACCTGTTGGCCCACGATGAGCGACGGGACGGCGTCGGCGGTGCCGGTGAGCTTCACCGGCACGATCTGCTGTTGTTGGTTCTTGGCGTCCTCGGCGACCGCGCGTCGCAGGCCCTCGGGGATGACCCCCTCCCCCACCTCACCGCTCACGACGCTGGGGATGACGACCGTGGCGGTGTTGCCGACCAGCCGCTGCAGGATCACATAGCGGGACCGCTCGGTGCCGGCGACGTCCTGAACGATGTCCTGGGCAAACAGAGCCAGGCTCTGTTGGTCCTGCGCCTGGTCGGTGCGGTCGAAGGCGACCTTGACCTTCTTGGTCAGCTGCAGCGCCTCGGCGGTGGCGAGGGTGCGGCGGTCCTCGACGAGGCCCGCGCCGATCTGCTGGTAGAGATAGGTGCCCACCAGCCCGAGCACGAGCATCCCCAGGACCAACGTGGTCGCAACAACACGGAACTGCAGCGACCGACGCCACACCCCCGCCACGCGGGCCACCATGTGAGCAGGGCCGGAGCGGATCGCTGGCGAGTCACCGGCGACGGTCATGGGTTAGGCGGGACCGGCCTTGTAGCCGACACCGCGCACGGTGACGACGATTTGGGGTCGCTCGGGGTCGTGTTCGATCTTGCTGCGCAGCCGCTGCACGTGGACGTTGACCAAGCGGGTGTCGCCGGCGTGGCGATAGCCCCACACCTGCTCCAGGAGGATCTCCCGGGTGAAGACCTGCCAGGGTTTGCGCGCGAGCGCCACAAGGAGGTCGAACTCCAGTGGCGTCAGCGAGAGCACCTCGGACCCGCGGCGTACCGAGTGCCCAGCGACATCGATGACGAGGTCGCCGATCTCCAGCCGCTCGGGCTCGGGCTCATCGCCGCGGCGCAGTCGCGCCCGGATCCGCGCGATGAGCTCCTGCGGCTTGAACGGCTTGACGACGTAGTCGTCAGCGCCGGACTCCAGCCCGACGACGACATCGACCGTGTCGGTTCGCGCGGTGAGCATGACGATCGGGATGCCGGACTCGGCGCGGATGCGACGGCATACCTCCATGCCGTCCATGCCCGGGAGCATGACATCCAGCAGCACGAGGTCGGGGCGGGAGTCGCGGAAGGCGGCCACGGCGGCAGATCCGTCGGCCACGTGCGAGACCTCCAGGCCTTCTTGGCGCAGCACGATGCTGAGCATCTCCGCCAGCGCGAGATCGTCGTCGACGACGAGTACGCGACCCTTCACGTCCTGCTCCTTCTGCCCTGCGTCCCGGTTGACCGATCATCACACATCGCGCGGCGCGCGGGACCCGCGCCCCGGGGGAATCGCCGCAAGCGCCCACGTCGTGGCCGCCACGAGACACAAGCGTCGAGACACAGCGACGGCGCCCTCCCAGGGGGTGAAGGGCGCCGTCGTGACAAGTATGCAAGATTCCGCCGCTTCGCGCCATCGCAGGCTCGGAAGACTTCGCGAGAGTCGCGCGAACCCCACGGATTCAGCAGCCAGAACGGAACCAATGCCAGGTATGCCGGGTGCGCGAGGTGCGCACCCGGCATACCTCAGGGAGTGGAGCCGCCCCGGCGGCAGCAGCCGTCAGTAGCGGTAGTGCTCGGGCTTGTAGGGGCCGGCGACATCGACGCCGAGGTATTCGGCCTGCTCCTTGGTCAGCTCGGTGAGCTCGACACCGAGGGCGTCCAGGTGCAGACGAGCGACCTCTTCGTCCAGGGCCTTGGGCAGCGTGTAGACCTCACGCTCGTAGTCGTCGGTCTTGGTGAACAGTTCGATCTGGGCGATCGTCTGGTTGCTGAACGAGTTGCTCATGACGAAGCTCGGGTGGCCGGTGGCGTTGCCGAGGTTCATCAGCCGGCCCTCGGACAGCACGATGATCGAGTGCTCAGGGCGCTCCTCGGTGGACGGGAAGGTCCACTCGTGCACCTGCGGCTTGATCTCGGTCTTGGTGATGCCGGGCACGCGGCCCAGCCCCGCCATGTCGATTTCGTTGTCGAAGTGGCCGATGTTGGCGACGATCGCCTTGTTCTTCATGGCGGCCATGTGCTCAGCGGTGACGACGTCGAAGCAGCCGGTCGCCGTGATGACGATGTCGGCCTTGCCGATGACGTCCTCCAGGCGCGCCACCTGGTAGCCCTCCATGGCCGCCTGCAGCGCGCAGATGGGGTCGATCTCGGTGACGATGACGCGCGCGCCCTGACCCGCGAGCGACTCGGCGCAGCCCTTGCCGACGTCGCCATAGCCACAGACAACGGCGACCTTTCCGCCGATGAGGACGTCGGTCGCCCGGTTGAGGCCGTCGACGAGCGAGTGGCGGCAGCCGTACTTGTTGTCGAACTTGCTCTTGGTCACCGAGTCGTTGACGTTGATCGCCGGGAAGAGCAACTCCTTGGCCTCGGCGAGCTGGTAGAGCCGGTGCACGCCAGTCGTGGTCTCCTCGGTGACGCCCTTGATGCCAGCGGCGGTGCGGGTCCACTTCTGCGGGTCGGCGGCCATGGTCTGGCGCACGAGCTCCTTGAAGACCGCAAACTCCTCGGAGTCCTCCTCGGTCGTGGGGGGCACCTGGCCAGCGGCCTCCCACTCCCGACCCTTGTGGACGAGCATGGTCGCGTCGCCACCGTCGTCGAGGATCATGTTGGGCCCGGTCGAGCCCTCGGCGTCGGCGGGCCAGGTGAGGATCTGGTCGGTGCACCACCAGTACTCCGGCAGGCTCTCGCCCTTCCACGCGAAGACCGGCACGCCGGCCGGGACCTCGGGGGTGCCATGCGCGCCGACGACGACAGCGGCTGCGGCCTCGTCCTGGGTGGAGAAGATGTTGCACGACGCCCAACGCACGTCGGCGCCGAGAGCGGTCAGGGTCTCGATGAGCACGGCGGTCTGCACGGTCATGTGCAGCGAGCCGGCGATGCGAGCACCGGCGAGCGGTTTGCTCTCGGCGTAGCGCTCGCGCAACGCCATGAGACCGGGCATCTCGTGCTCGGCCAGGCGCAACTGGTGGCGGCCGGCAGCGGCCAGGGACAGGTCGGCGACCTTGTAGTCGAAGGACATACGAACTCCAGCTTCGGGGGTAGGGAGCGCGAACGGCACGCGCTGAGCTGACCCGGCGTCGCCCTTCAGGGCACGGTATGCCGTGGTGCGGCTCGCGGGTGCGGCTCGCCTCGGCTTCCTCGCGCGGGTCGTCCACCCACGCCGGCAAGAACCCGAGTCTACCTGTTGGCCACGGGCCCGCTCACCCCGCGCTGCCGACGCGCCGCGGCCCGCCAGGTCACCGCCACGAGGCTGAGCGTCACCCCGAGGATGAAGATGAGGGGCACCTCCGGGTGCCCCGCCAACCGCGCCCGGTCGGGTTTCCACGGGTCGTAGTCCACGGTGACCAGATCGCCCTGCCGCAGTGTCGTGAAAGTCGGGGCACCCACCCGTGCCACCACCGGTATGCCGTCCACGGCATACCGGACATCGCGCAACTGTAGGGGTCCGCGGCCGCTGGCGGTGTCGGTGACGGTCGCCGGGACCTCGCGGTGGTCTGCCGTGAGGAGCGCCTCGTCGGTGAGGATCTTGGCCGCGCCCAGTCCGATGATGGCGAACACGACTGCGAGGGAGCCGATGACCAGGCTCGCCCGCAACGGGCCGAGTCGGCGGCTCAGGCGATCCCAGAATCGCCGAGTGGGACCCCCGGCGCGCAGCCAGGACCGGACGGCATACCCGAGCACGGCGCCCAGAAGGGCGAACTTCACCGTCGCGCACCCAGCGGCGGTCGCCAGGAGGGGGCCCGAGGGTGCGTCCAGCGAGAGCCAGAGACAGGCGTCTTCGACGAGGTCGAAGACGCCTCCGAGAGCCGGGAACCACCCGGCCGAACGGGGAAGCCGCGGGTCGATCCGGCGTACTCGCGCCATGAGCAGGGTGAGCACCACGGCATACAGAGCGATGTAGGCCGGGTCCCACCGCAGGGATTCCCGCACCGCGGCCATGCCGTGCGCGCCGTTGGTGGCGACCAGGTCGGCCCAGCGACCCGGGGTGGCCGCGAACTCGACCGCAAGGATTCCGGATCCGAAGAGCTTGGCCCGCATCGATCCGTCGAACCGGGTCATCGCATAGCTGGCCACACCGAGGCCAACCACCCCGAAGACCAGTGGCCAGAGCAGCCGGTCCCGAGCCGTGGTCGTCTCGGCCGTCGTCACGGTGGACCCGGCGGCACGGTCAGTGCTCGGCGGGTGCAGCGGGCTCGGCGTCAGCACGGCGCGGCAGCACGTGCATGACGCCCACGACGAGCATCCCGACGATGAGGCCGAAGACCGCCGAGAGTGCGGTGTTGGTCAGCCAGCCCAGCGCGCCGCCGAGGGGTCCGGTGGCGTGCACCACCGCTTCCTCCAGGTGATGGACCCAGCCGTAAATGGTGTGCCACCCCAGGGTGTCGAAGCCGACCAGCAGGATGTGGCCACCGACCCAGAGCATGGCGACAGTGCCGATGGTGGCCAGGGCCGACAAGAGCTTGGGCATCGCCTTGACCAACCCATTGCCCACCACCTGAGCGACTCGGTTCGATCGGCCGGCCAGGTGCAGGCCGATGTCGTCCATCTTGACGATGAGCGCGACGACGCCATAGACGCCGATGGTGATGCCGATGGCGACGACGACGAGGATGATCGCCCGGGAGAGGAATGGCTCATTGGCCACCTCGTTGAGGGCGATGACCATGATCTCGGCGGAGAGGATGAAGTCGGTGCGGATCGCACCGTTGACCATCTCCTCCTCCTGCGGGGTCCCCTGTATCCCCGCGGGCGTTTCGTGGCCGCTGGAGTGGCCCGAGATCTTCTCCCAGATCTTCTCGGCACCCTCGTAGCACAGGTAGGTGCCGCCCATCATGAGCAGGTGGGTCAGCGCCCCCGGCAGGAACTGACTGAGCAGCATCGCGGCCGGCAGGATGAACAGCAGCTTGTTGCGCAACGACCCCTGGGCGATCCGCTTGATGATCGGCAGTTCGCGGTCGGGACTGAATCCTGTCGCATAGCGCGGGGTCACCGCGGTGTCGTCGATGACCACCCCAGCGGCCTTGGCGCTCGCACGTCCGGCCGCGGCGCCGACGTCGTCGAGCGACGCGGCGGCGAGCTTGGCCAACGCGGCAATATCGTCCAACAGCGCGACCAAACCACCACTCATGCCGACAGGGTAACGGCTGGGTCACAGGTGAGGACGTACGGCCCTTGGCCTGCCGGATATCGCCGCCTAGGTTGGGGCGCATGTTTGAAGTCCGCATCCACGGCCGAGGCGGACAAGGTGTCGTCACCGCCGCCGAGCTGCTCTCCCACGCCTTCTTCGCCGACGGCCGGCACGCGCAGGCCTTCCCGAGCTTCGGCTCGGAACGCACTGGCGCACCTGTCGTCGCCTTCTGCCGCATGTCCGACACGCCGATCCGAGTCCGCGAACCCGTCGTCACCCCCGATGCCCTCGTCGTCCAGGACTCGACCTTGCTGCACCAGGTCGACGTCTTCGGTGGCCTCAAACCGGGTGGGTTCGTCCTCATCAACTCCAGCCGCACCGTCGGGCAACTGGGGCTGGACGAGATGGAGGACGGGCGGTGCCAGATCCTCACCATCCCGGCCACCGTCATCGCCCGCGAGCACATCGGCCGCCCGATGCCTAACCTCGTCCTGCTCGGTGGCCTCGCGGCCTTCACCGGGCTCATTCACCTGCCCGCTCTCCTGGAGGCCGTGCGCCAGCACTTCCCTGGAGCCTTGGGCGACAAGAACGTCGCCGCCGCCACCGCGGCATACGACCTGGTCCACTCGCTGCGGCCCACGACGGCCGGCGAGCACACGAAGGAGAGTGCCGGTGCTCACTCAGCTTGAGGGTTCGATGGCAGTTGCCCGCGCGGTGGCAGCCTGCCGTCCGCACGTGATCTGCGCTTACCCCATCTCACCCCAGACCCACATCGTCGAGGGCCTGTCGGCCATCGTCAAAGCCGGTGAACTGCCCGGCTGCGAGTACGTCAACGTGGAGAGCGAGTTCGCCGCGATGTCGGTGGCGATCGGTGCCTCGGCAGCCGGCGCGCGGTCCTACACCGCCACCGCCAGCCAGGGGTTGCTGTTCATGGTCGAGGCGGTCTACAACGCGTCCGGGCTCGGCCTGCCCATCGTCATGACGGTCGCCAACCGCGCTATCGGCGCTCCGATCAACATCTGGAACGACCACACCGATGCGATGAGCCAGCGCGACTCGGGGTGGATACAGCTGTATGCCGAGACCAACCAGGAAGCCGCCGACCTGCACGTCCAGGCCTTCAAGATCGCCGAAGAGCTGTCGCTGCCGGTCATGGTCTGCATGGATGGGTTCATCCTCACCCACGCGGTCGAGCAGGTCGACGTGCCCGAGGTCGAGCAGGTGGCCCGGTTCCTGCCGCCGTTCGAGCCGCGCCAGGTGCTCGACCCGGAGCAGCCGGTGTCGATCGGCGCCATGGTGGGTCCGGAGGCGTTCACCGAGGTGCGCTATCTCGCCCATGAGCGGCAGATGCAGGCCCTCGATGTCATTCCGCGGGTCGCCGAGGAGTTCCGTGCGGTCTTCGACCGCGACTCCGGCGGCATGGTCCGGGGCTACCGTCTGGAGGATGCCGAAACGGTTGTCATCGCCCTCGGTTCGGTGCTCGGCACGATCAAGGACGTCGTCGACGAGCGCCGCGAGCGCGGCGAGAAGATCGGCGCCCTCGGGATCACGTCGTTCCGACCGTTCCCGTTGGATGCCGTGCGCGAGGCGCTGGGGGCGGCCAAGCGGTTCGTCTGCGTCGAGAAGGCCTTCTCGGTCGGCATCGGCGGGATCGTCGCCTCCCACGTGCGGATGGCCATGTCGGCCAGTCCGATCGCCAACTACACGATCGTCGCGGGGTTGGGCGGCCGAGCCATCCTCAAGAGCTCACTGCACGATGCCTTCGACAAGGCGGTCGCCGACGACCTGCCCGCACTGACCTTCCTCGACCTCGACCATGGCCTGGTCGAGCGCGAGTTGGCCCGCACCCGCGCCGACCGTCGCTCTGGCCCGGCCGCCGAGAACATCCTGCGCGACCTGGGCGCCGTGCGCGCCGGGTCCCGATAAGAGAGGCCAGGACCACATGTCGTCCTCATCCGCGTCGCCCTCGTCCGCCGAGTCCCTCGACATCACCTCGACCAGCGCCCTGACCATCCACGGCCCGTCGACGGTCGCCGACGCCGGCTACCACATGGGTGTCGTCCCGGAGGTCGTCCACGACACCCCCGCGGCGACCCCGGTGAAGTTCTACCAAGTCGGCTCCTTCGCCGTCGGCAACCGGCTCCTTCCCGTCTCCGAGCGGTCGGTGCAATCGGACCCCAAGCGGTTCAACTCGCTCACCAGCGGCCACCGGGCCTGCCAGGGCTGCGGCGAGGCCCTCGGCGCCCGCTACGCCCTCGACGCCGCGATGCGAGCAGCTGACGGCAAGCTCGTCGCCGTCAACGCCACCGGCTGCCTGGAGGTCTTCTCCACGCCCTACCCCGAGACCTCGTGGCGGGTCGCCTGGCTGCACTCGCTGTTCGGCAACGCCCCCGCTGTCGCCTCGGGCGTCGCGGCGGCATACAAGGCCTTGGGTCGCGACGACATCCGAGTGGTCGCCCAGGGTGGCGACGGGGGCACTGTCGACATCGGATTCGGCTGTCTGTCAGGGATGTTCGAGCGCAACGACGACGTGCTCTACATCTGTTATGACAACGAGGCCTACATGAACACCGGCGTGCAGCGCTCCGGAGCGACCCCTCCTGCTGCCCGCACCGCGACCACCCAGGCCGTCGGTGACGACCCGGGCAACGTCTTCGGCCAGGGCAAGGACCTGCCGCGCATCGCCATGGCGCACGAGATTCCCTATGTCGCCACTGCCACCGTCGCCGACCTCCACGACCTGGAAGCGAAGGTGACCCGGGCCATGTCGATGCGGGGCGCCCGCTATATCCACGTCATGGTCCCCTGCCCACTCGGCTGGGGCACGGCTTCATGCGACACCATCAAGATCGCCCGGTTGGCCACCCAGAGCGGGCTCTGGCCGGTCTTCGAGGGCGAATACGGCGAGGTCGTGGCCTCTACTCCGATCCGGCGTCAGGTGCCGGTCGAGGACTACCTCAAGGGGCAGAAGCGCTTCGCCCACCTGTTCAACCCGGTCCGTCGCGACGAGGTCATCGACCGGCTGCAGGCCCAGGCCGACCGCAACATCCGCCGCTACGGGCTGCTGCCCGAGGCCACCTCCCCCACCCTCCCCCCCATCGCCGAGGAGGCGAACGCGTGATGCAGAAGCCCTTCGCCATCACCCTCGACGTCGGCTCCAGCCTGGCCAACCAGACCGGCAGTTGGCGCACCGAGCGGCCGGTCTACGTCGACCTGTTGCCCCCGTGCAACCAGGCCTGCCCGGCCGGTGAGAACATCCAGCAGTGGTTGTTCCACGCCGAGGAGGGGTCCTACGAGGCGGCCTGGCGGCAGATCGTCCAGGACAACCCGTTCCCCGCGATCATGGGCCGGGTCTGTTATCACCCCTGCCAGAACGCCTGTAACCGCGCCGAAGTCGACGAGGCCGTGGGCATCAACGCCGTCGAGCGATTCCTCGGCGACGAGGCGATCCGCCAGGGCTGGTCCTTCGAACCGCCGGCGCAGCTCACCGGCAAGCGGGTCCTCGTCATCGGGGCGGGCCCGTCGGGCCTGTCAGCGGCGTACCACCTGCGCCGGATGGGTCATGACGTGATCATCCGTGAGTCCGGCCCGTTGGTCGGCGGAATGATGCGGTTCGGTATCCCGTCCTACCGGTTGCCGCGCGACATTCTCGACGCCGAGGTGCGCCGCATCACCGACCTCGGCGTGCAGATCGAGCTCAATTCCACGGTGACCGACCTCGAGGCCGCCCTCGCCGAGGGTTTCGACGCGATCTTCACCGCCGTCGGCGCCCACATCGGCAAGCGCGCCTACATCCCTGCCGGCGAGTCGGCCAAGATCCTCGACGCGGTGTCCTACCTGCGTGACGTCGAGACCGAGGAAGACAAGCCAATGCTGGGACGGCGGGTCGTCGTCTACGGTGGCGGCAACACCGCCATCGACGCTGCCCGCACGGCCAAGCGGCTGGGCGCGGAAGAAGCGATCATCGTCTACCGCCGCACCCGCGACAAGATGCCGGCCCACGACTTCGAGGTTGAAGAGGCCTTGGAGGAGGGCATCCTGCTCAAGTGGCTCTCGACCATCAAGCACGTCGACGACGGCAAGATGGTGGTCGAGAAGATGGCCCTTGACGAGACCGGGTTCCCGCAGCCGACCGGCGAGTTCGAGGAGCTGGAGGCCGACTCGTTGGTCTTGGCGCTGGGCCAGGAAGCCGACCTGACCTTCCTCGAGGACGTCGAGGGCATCGAAATCAACGACGGCGTCGTCACCGTCGACCGCTCGATGATGACCGGTCGCAAGGGTGTCTTCGCCGGCGGCGACATGGTTCCCGCCGAACGCACGGTCACCGTCGCCGTCGGACACGGCAAGAAGGCCGCCCGCCACATCGACGCCTACTTGCGCGGCACGGCATACCAGCCGGCCGCCAAGCACCCGGTGGCGACCTTCGACAAGCTCACCACCTGGTACTACGCCGACGCGCCCCACCAGCAGCGACCCCACCTGGAGGGTGCCCGGCGGGCGTCCACCTTCGATGAGGTCGTCAGTGGCCTCGACGAGCGGACCGCCAAGTTCGAGGCCCGTCGCTGCATGTCGTGCGGCAACTGCTTCGCGTGCGACAACTGCTTCGGCGTCTGCCCGGACAACGCGGTGAAGAAGACCGGTATCGGCAAGGGCTACGAGATCGACTACGACTACTGCAAGGGCTGCGGCGTGTGCGTGCAGGAATGCCCCTGCGGGTCGATCGAGATGGTCCCGGAGACCTAGCCAGCACGGGTATGCCCGTCGGCCGGGTGCCGCATCGCCCGCCGGACCGGCATACCGCCGGGCTCAAGGGAGCGCATCAGCGAGTCAGCTGGTGCGCTCCCGCAGTTGGGCCAGGTGCGAGGACACCGACGGGTCCAGCCCGAGCCCGATGGCGAGGTAGGTCGCCGCGAAGTCCACGAGCGAGGTGAGATCGGCCAGCCGTTCCAGGGTGTGGCCGGGTTCCGCTCGGGCCTCACTGACCCGGATGCCGCTCTCCCGGGCCACCGCGACGACGGCGTCGGCAAGGGCTACGCGGTTGGGGTCGGCACCTGCGGCATCGGTCAACGACGTCGAGGCGTCGACCGCGGCGTCGCGGAGCATGAGCACCGCGAGGGACGCGTCTGGCGGGGCATCGAGGTAGGGGTCGCGGAAGATTCCCGTCAGCGCATCGTCATTCGGTCCGCCGCGGCGTCCGGTGGCTGCTGCCGCGGCCTGCGCCCCAGTCTGGGTGTAGGGCCCGTCCAGTAGGGCGACTGCACCGCTGGCGGCTCCGGGGAGCTCACCGGCCATGGCCGGCACTCGGGCGATCCGCGCGAGCACGCTGACGGCGCGGCGGGCCGCGACTCCCGACAGCGGGCTGTCACCGATGACGACGGGTACACCCTCGGCAAGGTCGGCAGCGAGCAGCTTGGCCGGGTTGACGAACGACTCGGACGACGGCCGGAAACTTTCGGCGGCGCGGTCGAGCCGCTCGGCCGTCGCCTCCAGCACGTCGGGACCGACCCGAGCCAGCCCGAGCGCCTCGGCGGCGAGCAGCACCGGCGTGAGCATCGACCACAACGCCGTGCGGCTGGAGGTCCGGGTGGTCGGGACGTCGACATGGACGCCTCTGGCCTGGGCGCAGACGGCAGCCAGTGGCGAATCCGGTGCCCCGACGGTGAGCAGGAAAGCCCCCCGACGAGCGGCCTCCGCGGCCAGACTGACCGGCCCAGCGGCCCGGCCGGACTGCGACACCGCGATGACGAGATCGAGCGACCCCACCCAGCCCGGCAGCGGACCGTGCGAACGAGTATCGATCGGCACGGGTGACCCCGCACCAGCAAACCAGCCCAGCGCATCGCCGACGATGGCGGTGCCTCCGGTGGCAGCGACGAGCACCGAACGTGGTCGCGACCCCCCGGCCACCCCGGCGATCCCAGCATCGGAGCTGAGCCGCACCGCCTCACGCACTTGGGCCCCTGCCGTCGCGAGCGACCGCAGCACCCCTCGGGAGTCGTGGCGCGCCAGCACGTCCTCGTCGTCGATGAGCGTCGGGTCCAGCGCGGGCATGGTCAGTTCGCCTCGGCGCGCACCCTGGCCTGGTCGACGAGCAGCACGGGGATGCCGTCGACGATCGGGTAGTTGCGCCCACAGTCTGCGTCCCCACAGGCCAGTTCGGGCCCCTGCGGGCCGTCCTCGTCGCGCAGCTCGGCGCGGCACGCAGGGCAGCGCAGCAGGCTCCGCATCCAAGGCTGCAGGCCGTGGTCGACCGCTGGGCCAGCTGGCTCGTCCCCTGATGGGGTGGTCGCGATGGGCTCGGGGGACAGCTCGGGCACGAGGGTGTTCTCCTTCATGGGGTATGCCGGGCGACTCTCGGACAGCGGGCGGCCAGCCAGGTCGGACCGGTCCAGCGCGACCAGCAGGTGCAGCAGGGCGGTGAGCCCTGAGACGCTCCCCCACGCCTCAGCCCAGCGATAGTCGCCGCCGTCACTGACCTTGAGCCGGTCGACCGGCAGCGCGAGCAGGTCGACAACGGCAGCCGGGGGTAGAACGCCGCCGCGCTCATCGAGCACGACGATCTGGTCGCCATCGCCGTCGAACGCCACGCCAAGGTCGGCTCGTTCTCGGGCGATCGACTCTCTCAGCCGATGGAGGTCGGCATATCCGTCCGGGAGGTCGTCCAGGGCGCGATCGACGCCGACCCAGCGCAGCGGCCAGGCCGGGGCAACTCCGTCACCGGTGACCAGGGCGTCCAGCAGTCGTGCGACGGCGGGGCCTGCGGCATCGACGGCGACAGTGCGTGGGTGGCGGCACGGTCCGCCGGAGATCAAGGTGAGGAAGGCGGCATACTCGCTCGTCACCTCACGACGGGTATGCCGTCCGGTCGCCTTCGCGTCCGCGTTCCCCAGCGCGGGCACCGCGTCTCCGACCACGGCGTCGTCCCCGTTCGCCAGCACGCTATCGGCCAATTCCGCGAGGGCAGCCACGTCGGCCTCGCTCCACGGGGTGACCCCAGGCCCCCAGACGGTCACTGTCACGTCGACGGCATACCGGCTGCTGGAGCCCACGAACACCGCGGGCGAGCCATAGGCCCCGGCGCAGAAGCGCAGGCCGTCAGCTGTCAGGCCGCCGAGATCGACCACGTCACGCCCCGCATCGAGCAGTCCCCTGACGAGTGCGTCACCGTCCATGGCAGCCGCTGCCCGACCGTCGTTGCCGACGATGACCGGCTCGGTCGAGCTGCCCAGGTGACCGCCGATAGCCAGCCCCACGGCATACCAGGCGGTGGCGTCGAGTGGGTGCGGTCCGCGAGAGGCGAGTCCACCCGCCACGACCGACGCGCTGATCGGAGCCGACGCGGAGTTCACGCCGGCCAGCCTAACCCTCCGAGAGCGACCCCTGGGGAGTCGGCTCTGGCTCCTACTCAGGGCGACCGCAGCACCCGCAGGTGGCCCCGGCGGACGCCTTCGGTCGGGTCCCCGTGATCGGACGCCGCGGACCGTGTCGGTGGGACGGAGGCGCTGGCGTGGGGACGAGGTCGGGCCGCTTCGCGGACGGCGTCAGCTAGTGCCAACAGGTCGTCGGTGGACGGCGGTGGCACGGAGTAGTCGATGTCGAGGCGCACAGCCTCCCAACCCCGAGGCACCGTAAGCCGCTCGGCATGGCGAGCGCACAGATCGTAGGAGTGTGGCTCGGCATAGGTGGCCAGGGGGCCTAGCACCGCGGTCTGGTCGGCATAGACATAGGTGAGCGTCGCTACCGCGCCGCCACGGCACCCCGTCTTGGAACACTGCCGCATGAGAGCCACGCCGGAACTCTAGATCCCGGCGCCGACCAGCGCCCGTCCGGCGCGCCGCGCAGGCGCCTAGAGTTGGCCCGTGACCCCGTCCGCCGGCCAACCGCTCAGCCCGCGCAGCTCCCGAAGCCCCAACCAGCCGCGGCGCCGTCGCCGCCATGGGCGTGGCCTTCGAGGGCCGCTGGCCTGGCCTCCGGTGCCGGCCATGACCAGCCGGGCCGAGCGGTTCGATGAGGTGGTTCTGGAGGTCGCCACCAGCCTGGAGCGTGCGTGGAACCGTCCGTTCCCGGTCTTCGAGTTGGCCGTCGAGGAAGTTCCGCCCAGCGATCCGGCTCCGTGGGAACACGCCGAGATCCCGCTCGGGCGGGTCTTTGCCGCCCAGGGACGCACGCCGGCGCGCGTCGTCATCTATCGGCGTCCGATCCACACCCGAGCCGTGGACGACCGCGATCTTGCGTTGCTGGTCGGGCAGGTGGTCACCGAGCAGATCGCCGGCCTGTTGGGTGTCGCCCCGCACGACCTTGACCCGCGCTACGAGCAGGATTAGCGAGACGCAACCGGCAACCCGGTATGCCGTCGGGCCGTCAGCGACGCACGTCGCGAACGACGACGTCGGTGCCCGTCACGACAGCAGGGTTGAGGGCAACAACGCTGTAGAGCGGACCGCCCGCATCGGTGAGCTCGAGGACCAGACCGGCCCGCACCGCTCCCCCGCTGGGCCGGAGCCAGACAGCTGCGGTGCCGGTGACGTCGACCTGGGTGACCGAGTCACCGGGAACGGTGACGTCTGAGGCTGTCGCGGTGCCGTCTGCGGCGACCTTGGTCACGGTGACCCGCGCGTCGGCCCCGACCGCCGCCAGCACCAGCCCGGCTCGCGTCACGGCCGGCACCGGCGTGCCAGCCACTCCGTCGATCGGCTCGGAGGCGGCGGCCCACGCCAGATCCGAGGGCCCGTTGCCGTCGGCCCGGCGCTCGGTCATTGCTGCGGCGACCATCGGCTGATCGGACTTGACCTGCACGGCATACGTGCCCGGAGGCAGCGACCCGATGGCGATGTCGCGAACGGCCCCCGCCGGGACGCGGACCACGCTGTCCTGCGGGAGCGAGATGGGGCCGTCCGGGGTGAGCGCACGAGTTTGGACGACCGCCTCCACCGTGCCGGGGACGAGCACTCGCACCATTGCCGGACCGGAGACCGGCACGGCAGCGATGAGGTGCTCGGTAGCCGGGGCCGGGGTCGAGGCCACGTCGTCGCTGCCGCGTCCGACTGCACCCTCGATCCAGGAGTCCTGCATCACCGCCGCGACCACGCCTCCCGAGGCGACGACGTGGACCGCGGGGGACGCCTCCCCCGGAGCAATCGCGTCGAGCAGCACGACCGTGCGCCCGCGCGGCGGCACCGCCAGCCGAGAGCTCGAGGTCGCGGCGATGATCCCCTGGCGGCCATAGACCGTGACGTCGACGGTCAAGGTGTTGGCCCCCGGGTTGGCGATGACCAGACGCTCGCGTCGGGTGGTCTCCCCGGCGCCCGCGAGCAGCCAGTGGGAGTCGCGTGGCACTTGACACGCGGTCGCGATGAGCGCGCGGTCGTCGGAGTCGGTCCGCAGCCAGGTCTGCAGCCCGGCCATCGCAGGTGCCAATCCGTCGGCACCGGTGATCGACGCGCTGGCGTTGCCGGAGAGCGTGCCGCTGATGGTTCGCCCACGCTCGGTGGACGTGCCGATCTCAGGACCGTCGGGGAGTCCTCGGGTGCTCAGTTGTCCCGCGGCGGGGGTGACCATGCCTTGCACTGCGGCGGCCGGTGCCGTTGCCGCAAGGACCGTGGTCGTCCCTCCGGCGACGGCCGGGACGCCGGCCAGGCCCTCGGTCTCAGGCCCTGGACAGACCAAGCTCGCCGTGCGCACCGGGATTCCCACCGGCGTGCTGGGAGCGGCCGCGACGACCGGGGCGCCGAAGTGCACCTGCCCCGAGGCTGCCGATCCGGCGAACACGATGCCGCCCGCGACGGCCCCAGCCCCGGCAGCCCGCAGGATCCTCACCCAGGGGACGCTCATCGCAGCCTCCTGGATCGGCGGTTACCGAAGGGCACGGCGAGGAAGACCGCGATGCCGACCAACAGCAGGTGAAGTTGGTACCACCGGCCGTGCCGGGCCGGAAGCGCGATCTCCAGCGTTCCCGCCGTCGCCGGGAGTTGGTATGCCGGTGGGCCGGAGCCCGCCAGCGGGGTCAGGCTCTGACCGTCGAGCGTGACATTGGCCCGATCGGCCCACTGACGGCTCTCAGCGACGACGAGTCTGCGCCCGTCGGGCCCAGCGGCCAGGGACGCGGTGAGCTGGGCGTGCGGGCCGCTCACCGGCACCCCCGAGATGGGCTTGCCATCAGCGGAAGTGAGCCGCACCCGCGAGGGATTGACGGCTTCACCGGGGTTGGTGGCCGAAGCCCGCGTCAGCACGCGCCAGAGGATCTGCCCGTCAGTGCTGCCTAACCGGGTCAAGCCTGAGGTGGCATCGAGGACCCGCACGAGTGGGTCGGTTCCTGCCGCCCTCAGCGAGACGAACCCTACGCCGAGGTCGGCCAGGGCCGCCCCGGGCGAACTCTCCGCAGGCGTCTGCCCCGACGCGAGAGCATGCACGAGGTCGATGACCCCGGGATCGGTGGGCCACGCGCGGGGTGCGACAGCCCGCACGACGCTGGCAGGTTCGGCACCGACCACCTCGACATCGAGGTGCTCGGCGCTGGGGGTCAGGACCACCATGCGATTGGCATCGGAACCCCGCGCTTGTTCGACGGCGACCGCAGGAACGGTCGTCGCGGTCGCCACCTGAAGGGTGTCAATGCCGGGTCGCAGGGCGCCGGCCGCGCCGACGGTGACAGCCCCGACGAGAACGGCCAATCCTAAGCCGGTCACAACCCGACGCCACCCCCAGCCGTGGGCACCAACGAGGTCGGTCAAACCGAGCGAACCGTGCAGTGCGAGAGTGAGCACGGCAAAGGTCAGCAGTTGGGCGCCCACGCCCGGCCAGAGCGTCGTTGACGCGACCGTCCCATCGCCGGCCACTGCTGCGCCGAGCTCGATGCGTCGAGCGAAGACGGCGACCCCGAGACCGACCAATCCGAGCACGGTCACGCTCCAAACCCCGACCGTCGCGGCGCGCGAGCGGGTGCGACGCACCAGCGCGAGCGCAGCCGCGACATACCCGGGGACGGCCAGGAACGCGACCCAAGTGGGCATGCCGTCCGGGAAACCGAGCACCACCTTCCCGAGCGCAACAGCGGGAGCTGGAGCGATGTCGAGCAGTCCCGGGGCGCCCAGCAGCGCTGCGGGATCACGCCATTGCGGGAGCCACGGCAGCAGCAGGGCCAACGGAATGCCGAGGATCGCGAGCCCACGCACGCGAGGGGCCAATCCCGGCCCCACGACGACGATGACCGCCGCCACGACGACAAGAGGGACAAGATAGAGGGGCACAAAAGCCGCGAGGACGGCACCACCCAGGCCGGTGGCGGCAGCAGCCGTAAAGGTGGCATTGGGTGCCAGCGAGCGCACCACCCCGGCTGCGACGAGCGGGAGCAGGATGTGGGCCAGCACCACCGTGACCCGCCCGCTGGACACCGCTGCGAGCGCGACCCCACCCGTGCCCCACGCCAGGGCAGCCAACCCGCGGAGCCAACGAGAGGCGGGCAGCACGCGCGAGGCGAGGTATGCCGTGCCGGTCGCCAACGGCATACCGAGCAGGAGCAACCACGCGAGAACGACAGAGGCAGGCGATCGGCCATCCGCGACATAGGGGAGGCGTTCGCCCAGCCAGACCAACCCTGCGAGCACCCCGACGCTCGGGCCGGATTCGGTGGTGCCGCCCCAGCCGGCGCCCGACCAGACGTCGCGATAGGTGTGCCAGAGCCCGGACGACCCGGTGACCACTCGCTGCAGCTCACCGCCCACTAGCCCGTAGCCCTCGGCGTCGAGGACGCCCGCGCGCAGTACCTGACGCAAGCCATAGGCGGATGCCCCTGCGGCCCCAACCACGGCGAGGAACCCGGGGTTGGTGACAATGCGCTGGGGCAGGGAAGCGGGCAGCACCGCGAGGTTGTCGGCTTCCTCCGCCACCGGGCCAGACTCGGTGGACCCCAACCCAACACTGCTGTCGTCGATCTCGCGGTCGGGCGTCAGCGCCTCGTGGACCTTGTCGACCAGATGGCGCACCGAGTCGCCGGTCGTGACGAACACGGTCGAGAGGTCTCGCCGACGCAACCGACGCAACCGACGGAAATGCCACCGCGACCGCAGCGCAGAAATCGGATGCGCGAGCGCCCCGATGTCGCCGAGTTCGACCCAGGCATGCGCCGGACGTTTGAGCAACATCAGCGCTGCCGCCGTGACCAACGAACTCACGACGATCCAGATGGACAGGAAGGGCAGGGCCCACGGCGAGCAACGCGCCAACGCGACCCGGCGGGCAGCGCTGCGGTGGGCCCGCCGGGCAGCGGCCCCCTCCGCCGTGGTGCTGCGCGCCACGTCGTAGCGCGCGTCGACATGCCGCACCCGGGCGTCAGGGACGACGACGACCCGATGGCCGGCGAGTTGGGTGCGCCAGCCGAAATCGAGTGAGTCCGCAGGGTCGGGGTATGCCGCGTCGAGGCCACCTAGCTCGGTGTAGACCGAGCGGCGCACCAGCATGCCGCAGCTGCCGACCGCGAGGACGTCGGTGCGCTCGTCGTACTGTCCCTGGTCCCGTTCGCCCGGTGCTGGAGCGAAAATGCGCCGACCGGTCGCCGTGAGCTGGTGTCCGACCTCGAGCAGCCGGCGCGGCCGTTCCCATTCCAGGACCTTGGGGCCAGCCATCCCGACCGACGGGGAGCGGCGCACCGCACCGACGAGTGCGGCGAGCGCCTCGGGCTCGGGTGCGCTGTCATCGTGCAGCAGCCACAGCCAGTCGGCGCCCGCGTCCGGGGCCAGCCGCTCAACCCCGGCCTGGACCGCGGCGGCAAAGCTGGTGCTGGCGTCCACCCGGACCACGTCGACAGCGGGGATCGCGTCGGCAAGGTCGCGATGAGAGCTCACCAGTGCCGCGCTGCCGTCGGTCGAGGCGATGTCGACGGCGACCAGCCGCTCGGGTGCCTGGCGCTGCGCGGCCAGACCGGCCAGGCACGCCGGCAACCAGGGGGCGCCATTGCGCAGGACGAGGATGGCGGCGACAACGGGCGCCTGGACCTGCTGCGCCTCGGCCACGAGGGATGGCCTCCCGGGACTCTGCCCCATGGTGGGGTCGGCGAGGCTGCGCGAAGCCTCCTCCGCGCTGGGAGGTGAGGCCTCGGCGGAGGCGGCCAGGGGGTGGGTCGGGGAAGTCACCAGCGTCCTAGGTATGCCGCGGCGCCGGTCCGCGGGTCAGGCCACAGCGAGCGCCCGGGGCGCTCACACGGCTCGCTTCTTGAGCTTGCGGCGTTCGCGCTCGGACAGGCCACCCCAGATGCCGAAGCGCTCGTCGTTGGCCAGCGCGTACTCCAGGCACTCGACGCGGACCTCACAACTGACACAGACCTTCTTGGCCTCGCGCGTAGAGCCACCCTTCTCGGGGAAAAAGGCCTCGGGATCGGTCTGGGCGCACAATGAACGCTCCTGCCACCCGGCCTCCCCCTCGGCCCCCACCTGCGCGGGAACGAGCAACAGCTCGTGCATGTCGCCTCCTCGACCCATCGTTGGCATGCACCCCTCCGGACATCCGCTGCCGGTCAGGTCCCAGGCCGCAGCCGACGAGATCGCCACCATGCCAAGCCCTCTAGAGCCTGCAGGCCACCCGTCGCACGGTCGCCAGTGCGAACGACAACACTGGAATTACACGCGTGTCATACCCGTTTCGTCAAGCCGAGATCTGATATTCGCGCCAGTTACGTGCATCCCGGGCGTGTCGCGGCCCCGCGACAGGTCCGCCCCCGATCGGCCGGCGGTCTCCGTAGGGCTCCGTCGAGCTCCAGCGGCACGTCCCGGTGTGGACGCGATCGGGCTCGCCGACTGGTCGACGGAACCGTCCCCCGACGGGAAAGGCTTGTGCAACAAGGGCTCCCGAACGCCTGACAGACTGCATCCATGCATGTGACCGCCCTGTCTGGTGGCGTGGGAGGCGCCCGCTTCTTGCGGGGTCTCACGACCCATCTGGCCCGCACCTCCGACCTGGCCGACACGACTCTGACAGTCATCGGCAATACCGGCGACGACATCACCCTCTTCGGCTTGCGCGTGTGTCCCGACCTCGACACGCTGCTCTACACCCTGGGCGGCGGGGTCCACGAAGGACAAGGCTGGGGTCGGGCCGACGACACCGCAGCCGTGCAGACCGAACTGGCCGCACTCGGCGTGCAACCACAGTGGTTCGGGCTCGGGGACCGAGACCTGGGCACGCACATCGCCCGCTCGCTCTGGCTAGGGCAGGGACACACGCTCAGCGAGGTGACAGCCCGCCTGGCCGACCGCTGGGGCCTGCCCGACGGCGGCATCACTTTGCTGCCGATGACCGACACTCCGGTGGAGACCCACGTCGTCGTCGACGAGGGCGAAGGCCCCCGCGCGGTCCATTTCCAGGAGTGGTGGGTGCGAATGCGGGCAGCCGTACCGGCTCAACGCTTCCTCGTCGTCGGCATGGAACGCGCGACCGCGGCACCAGGCGTCCTCGACGCCATCCGCAAGGCTGACGTCGTCCTGCTGCCCCCGAGCAACCCCGTCGTCTCGGTCGGCATCATCCTCGGCGTCCCCGGAGTCCGAGACGCTCTGCGCGGCACCCAGGCACCAGTCATCGGGGTATCGCCCTTGGTCGGCGGCCGCCCGCTGCGTGGGCACGCCGACGCTTGTCTGCGCGCCATCGGGGTCGAAACCTCCAGTGCAGCCGTCGCCGGCCTGTATGCCGACTTCCTCACCGGCTGGTTGGTCGACGACTCCTTGGATGA
>WBZM01001126.1_pt1 | contig 28978 bp, 28 predicted proteins | sample 5204271 | NCBI WGS metagenome assembly WBZM01 (sample SAMN12344346, study PRJNA552823) | activated sludge metagenome | biome: Activated sludge suspended growth; feature: Nitrification reactor; material: Wastewater; isolation source: activated sludge from nitrification reactor of wastewater... | reverse complement strand
CACGACAACTTCGCAAAACGCCACGACAACTTCGCAAAACGCCACGACAACTTCACAAAACGCCACGACAACTTCACAAAACGCCACGACAACTTCACAAAACGCCACGACAACTTCACAAAACGCCCTCTGGCGCACCCCGATAACTATCGGGATTAGACTTGTGCCGTACTGTCATTAAAAATTTCACATTTGCAACCATGAGTTCCAAGCATAAGTTTCACAATCCTGATGTGATATAATTCGTTACCTTTTCAATTATAAACCGGATTGATGTTTCAAAAAGAAATATTGTCGTCTTTCGCTTTCGCATATTGAAAAAATGACCGGTCACCATCTCAATTTATGACGAAATGTCTGTAAAAATCATTTTTTTTGATTTGGTTAAATTTGTGATAGTGATTCATCAAAAGAACTATAATGGATATAAATAAATTAACCATCAAATCGCAGGAAGTATTACAGCAAGCACAGTTTCTGGCAAAGTCCTTAGGGCAACAAACAGTAGAAACCGGACATTTACTTAAAGCAATGCTTGAAGTTGACGAGCATGTGGTGCCCTACCTGATGAAAAAAATGAACGTCAATCTAAATACGTTAACCATAAAATTAAATACGCTTACAGAATCGTATCCCAAAGTTAGCGGTGGACAGACTTATCTTTCATCAGATGTGAATGAACTTTTTCAAAAGGCATTTGCATCGCTAAAAGAAAGTAAAGACGAGTTTGTATCAGTTGAGCATCTGTTGGTAGCTATGCTTGCCGGTAAAGACAAAGTTGCAAAACTATTGAAAGAAGAAGGATGTAATGCCAAAGATTTAAATAATGCCATCTACGAACTGCGTAAAGGCGAAAGAGTAACTTCTGCAAGTGCCGAAGAAACCTATAATTCGTTAAATAAATATGCACGAAATCTCAATGAACTGGCAAGAAACGGTAAGTTAGATCCCGTTATAGGCCGTGATGATGAAATAAGAAGGGTGTTGCAGATATTATCGCGCAGAACAAAAAACAACCCCATTCTGATAGGAGAACCTGGTGTGGGCAAGACAGCCATTGCAGAAGGTTTAGCACATAGAATCATCAATGGAGATGTTCCGGAAAACTTAAAATCCAAAACCATCTACTCGTTAGACATGGGAGCATTGATTGCGGGAGCAAAGTATAAAGGCGAATTTGAAGAGCGTTTAAAATCGGTAGTGAAAGAAGTAATCAGTGGTGAAGGGGAGATTGTATTGTTCATAGATGAAATACATACCCTTGTGGGTGCAGGAGCCGGAGAAGGTGCTATGGATGCCGCCAACATTTTAAAACCTGCACTGGCACGAGGCGAACTGAGAGCTGTTGGTGCTACAACTTTAAATGAGTATCAGAAATACATTGAAAAAGACAAGGCTCTGGAAAGACGATTTCAGAAAGTGATGGTTGAAGAGCCTGATACAGAATCGGCAATTTCTATTCTGCGCGGACTTAAAGAGCGTTACGAAACACATCATAAAGTCAGAATAAAAGACGAAGCTATCATTGCTGCAGTAGAATTATCGCAGCGTTATATCAACGACCGTTATTTGCCCGATAAAGCAATAGACCTTGTTGATGAAGCTTCCTCAAAACTACGTTTGGAGATGGACTCTGTTCCTGAAGAGCTGGATGAGTTGAATAGACGTATTATGCAACTTGAAATTGAGCGCGAAGCTATAAAGAGAGAAAAGGATGCAAAGAAAGTAAATGAATTATCTGAAGAAATAGCACAACTCAATGAACAACGTAATGCTGTAAAAGCACGCTGGCAAAGTGAAAAAGAAGTAGTTGAAAAAATTCAGGATGTTAAAGAAAAAATTGAAAACCTGAAATTAGAATCAGAACAGGCAGAACGCTCCGGTGATTACGGTAGAGTAGCTGAAATACGGTATGGCAAGGTACGGGAAGCAGAGGATATTCTTTCAAAATTGATGGAACAACTGAATGAAATGCATAGCAAGGGTGCCATGATGAAAGAAGAAGTGGACAGTGAAGATATTGCCGAAGTTGTTTCACGTTGGACAGGTATTCCTGTGAACAGAATGTTGCAGAGTGAAAGAGAAAAACTATTACACCTCGAGGAAGAATTGCATAAAAGAGTGGTAGGACAGGAAGATGCCATTGAAGCAGTATCGGATGCAGTAAGAAGAAGTCGTGCCGGGTTACAGGATATGCGCAAGCCCATTGGTTCATTTATTTTTCTGGGCTCAACCGGTGTAGGAAAAACAGAACTTGCTAAAGCGCTGGCAGCCTACCTTTTCAATGACGAAAACAACATGACCCGTATTGACATGAGTGAGTATCAGGAGAAGCACACCGTGTCACGATTGATAGGTGCGCCTCCGGGATATGTTGGATATGATGAAGGTGGGCAACTGACAGAAGCCGTTCGAAGAAGACCGTATTCTGTAATCTTGCTGGATGAAATTGAAAAAGCGCACCCGGACGTATTCAATATTCTTTTGCAGGTGCTTGATGATGGAAGACTGACTGATAATAAAGGACGTATGGCAAATTTTAAAAATACGATTATTATTATGACCAGCAATATAGGTGCCCACCTGATACAAGACAACTTTGATGCATTGAATGATACAAACAGAGAGGAAGTTTTTGCCAAAACCAAAAGTGATGTTTTTGATTTACTCAAAAAAACCATCAGACCCGAATTTCTGAATCGCATTGACGAAGTCATCATGTTTAGTCCGTTGACACGAAGTGAAATAGAAAAGATAGTTCGAATTCAGTTCAATAATGCCGTAGATATGCTTGCCAAAAACGACATCAGACTTTCAATTACTGATAAAGCAATAGAGTGGGTAGCACAGTTAGGCTACGACCCTCAGTTTGGCGCCAGACCATTAAAGCGTGTTTTGCAAAAGAAAATTCTAAACGAATTATCGAAGCAAATATTAGCCGGTAAAATAAACAAAGATGATGTGATAAAGATTGATATTGATAAAAACAAAAACTTTGTTTTTGAGAATGAAAAATCGCAGGAAGAAGTGAAGATTTAAAACGACAGCATAGCCGGGATTAAAAATTCCGGCTATTATTTTTCTACAAAGACAAAAATATCTTCGTCATCTTTTTTCATCAGATATTTTTCTCTTGCAAATTTTTCGAGGTTGGCAGGTGATGAGATTAACTCGTTCAAATCTGATTTACTTTTCTCAAGTTCATCAGCATAATAACTTTTGTCACTCTTTAAAGTATTCAACTGTTGCCTGAAACGATATTGCGCATAAAAATCGTTCTTGTCAAAAAAAGCAAGCCACACAACAAATGCAATGATGCAAATTGCATATTTGTTCTTCAAAAAATCGGGTACTTTTTCCCAAGCTTTTTTCATGACCTAAAAATACTTATTAATTTATCATAAAATAACCTTAAAATTACAAGTTATCAGAACCAATCTGTTAAAAGCATTATTTGCAATTTAGCTGACAAACAGTTTGTTTTCAATAGCGTATTATAATCGCTGACTAACTTTTTTTACCATTGAGTTTTTCCAGGAAATAAAGCTCCCATCATTAATTCTATTTCTTGCTTCAGTAACTAACCAAAGGTAGAAAGACAGGTTGTGTAGCGTTGCCAATTGCGCAGCAAGCATTTCTTTGCTGATAAATAAATGTCTTAAATAGGCTTTCGTATAATCTATATCGGCAAAACAATAACCGGCTTCATCAATAGGCGAAAAATCTTTTTTCCATTTTTCATTTCTGATATTGATGATTCCTTCAGCAGTAAAAAGCATACCGTTACGTGCATTCCTTGTTGGCATCACACAATCAAACATGTCTATACCTAATCCAATGCATTCAAGTATATTGGCCGGGGTTCCTACACCCATCAGATAACGTGGCTTTTCTACAGGTAAAATAGCTGTAACAGCATCAGTTATTTCATACATAATTTCAGCCGGCTCACCTACCGATAAACCACCAATAGCATTTCCTTTTGCTCCGGTATCTGCAATCACTTTTGCACTCTCTGCACGTAAGTCTTTATATACTGACCCTTGAACAATAGGAAACAATGTTTGTTCATAGCCATACTTTGCAGGCGATTTTTCTAGATGAGTTATACAACGTTGGAGCCAGCGATGTGTCATGTCCATTGACTTTTTTGCTCTTCTATGTTCGCAAGGGTAGGGCGTACATTCATCAAATGCCATAATAATATCGGCACCGATATAGCGTTGTATGTCCATACTCACCTCAGGCGAAATAAAATGTTTACTTCCGTCAATATGAGAGCTGAATTTTACACCTTCTTCAGTAATTTTTCGGGTTTCGCTTAGTGAAAAAACCTGATAACCGCCACTATCAGTCAATATTGGAAGTGACCAATTCATAAAACGATGCAGTCCTCCAGCCTTTTGTAATACTTCAGTGCCGGGACGTAAATTCAGATGGTAGGTGTTGCCAAGAATAATCTGCGCTTTAATATCTTGCTTCAGATCGCGTTGATTAATACTTTTTACTGTTCCTGCAGTGCCAACAGGCATAAAAATTGGAGTTTCTATAACGCCATGAGCTGTTTCTAATCTGCCTGAACGGGCTTTACTTTCTTTATCAGATTTTTCAATAGAAAAATGCATAGATGCAGTTTTTTTACAAAAAGTGTTGTTAATATTTTTACAAAGATAGAAAAGCCTTCTGCAATGACTCTTCATACATTTGCGCGCTTATCAACACCAAAGTTATTTTGATTCACATACCGCATTTTATAACCATAGAAAATTTTTCGCTGGTACTTTTTTATTTGCTTGTAATATTTTTGGCCATACAATTAACCTATTATTTATTTGTTTTTGTGCGATTGTCTCTGCATAAAACAGTAAATACACCTATGTCTGAAATTGAGCCGCCTGTTTCTATTATTATTTGTGCCAGAAATGAACTGAAAAATTTAAAAGCAAATCTGCAACGAGTATTGGAACAAGACTATCCAAGATATCAGGTTATTGTTGTTAATGACTGTTCGTGGGATGAGTCAGAAAAGTATCTTGAAGAATTGTCTGCAACATACAAGCACCTTAAAATTGTTTCTATTAAGGAGCAGGAACGTTATCAGCATGGTAAAAAGTTTGCATTAACAATTGGAATAAAATCTGCTTTATTTGATCATCTGTTATTGATTGATGCAGATTGTTATCCGGCAAGCAATCAGTGGATGCGGCTAATGATGCAACCTTATAAGCAACAAACAAGAATTGTAATTGGCTATGGTGCATATATTAAGTCTTCGTCAATTTTAAACCGATGGGTAAGATTTGACACTGCCTTTAATGCTATGCAGTATCTTTCGTTTGCTCTTTCAGGAAATCCATACATGGGCGTAGGTCGAAATTTATCTTATCAGCGTTCATTGTTTTTCGAGAATAAAGGCTTTGCCCGCCATCAACATATTATGTCAGGCGATGATGATCTTTTTATAAATGATACAGCCACTGCAGAGAATCTTTCAGTACAGATTAACCCTGATTCTTTTACTTATTCACAACCGAAAACAGATTTCATTGACTGGTTCAGGCAAAAGAAAAGACATATAAGTGCTTCACGTTTATATAAGTTTAAACATAAATTTCTTTTAGGCATTTACTATTTTTCGCATATTTCATTCCTTGTTTTATTTTTAGCATTGTTAATAATTCAGTTTAAAATTGAATATGTGGTAACTGCATTTAGTTTACGTTTGGTTTTTCAAATGATTATTTTTGGCTCATGCTTAAAAAAATTGAAGGAAGGCGACTTAATTCCGTTTATACCGGTATTCGATATATGGATTGCAGTTGTTTATCCTTTGATTGCCATCTCCAATCGTTTAATAAAGACTAAAACATGGAAGTAAAAAGTCACAAAACTGCACAAGAAGCACAAAATAAAAACGAAGTTAATCCCAACCTCAGTGACAAAGCTGTTGTAGATTATCAGTTGGTACGCGATGCAGTTGACAATGGCAATCAGAAAGCGTATGCCGAATTGATGTCGCGCTATAAAGATTCTATATACTTTATGTTGCTAAAGATGGTGAACAACCGTGACGATGCTGATGATTTGACTATAGAAGCTTTTGGCAAGGCCTTTAAAAATATCCATCAATATACACCGGACTATGCTTTTAGTACCTGGCTGTTTAAAATAGCAACCAACAATTGCATTGATTATATCCGTAAAAAGAGGAAGCAAATGTTGAGTATTGATAAAGGTTATGAAAACGAAAACGGTGAAGATGTTGCTTTGGAAATAAAATCGGATACGATTGGTCCGGAAGAAAAGCTGATGAAAAAGCAAAAAATGGAAACCATGCGTGAGGTTGTTGATAAGCTAAAACCAAGATACAGGACACTTATTGAGCTTCGTTATTTTCAGGAGTTGAGCTATGAAGAAATTGCAACCAACATGGATTTACCTCTGGGAACGGTAAAGGCTCAATTATTCAGAGCACGCGAATTTCTGTATCAGATTATGAAAAACTCAGAACATCGTCCATAAGTGATGTCAAGCGGAGTTTCATTATTGCAACGCTACTTTCCGGAATTACCTTTAGAAAAACAGGAAAAATTTATCTTGTTTGCTGAGTTATTTAAAGCATGGAATGAGAAAATTAATCTTGTTTCCAGAAAAGATATTGATCAATTTTATCTGCACCATCTATTACATTCACTCGTCATAGCAAAGTTTATTGATTTTGGTAGTGGAACCAAAGTCATGGACATTGGTACCGGAGGCGGATTGCCGGGCTTACCTTTAGCCATTTATTTTCACGAAACCCAATTTTATTTGGTTGATTCTATTCGTAAAAAGACTGAAGCTGTTAAAGCTATGGCCGATCAACTGGAATTATCTAATGTAACAGTAATCAACCAACGTGCAGAGGAAGTAGCTGAGAAAGTTGACTTCGTTGTTTCAAGGGCAACAGCACCACTTTCTGATTTAGTGAATTGGAGTAGGGGTAAAATTAATGCTAAGAGCAAGGCATCAATCCCAAATGGCCTTATTTGCTTAAAAGGAGGCGATTTAACCGAGGAGCTAAAACCATTTGAAAATAAGCTGTTTACAGAAAATGTTACAGCGTTTATCCAGGAAGAATTTTATAAAGAAAAAAAAATAATCTACTTGCCTTTAGTATAAAAGAATTAATTATATCTTTGCCGCCTCTAAAAAGAATTTTGCAGCATTAATAAAAACTGAATTATTATGGTAAGAACATATCAACCATCAAAGCGTAAGAGAAAAAATAAACATGGTTTTCGTGAAAGAATGGCTACGGCTAACGGACGTAGGGTATTGGCTTCTCGCAGAGCAAAAGGTCGTAAAAAACTGACCGTTTCAAGTGAAAGTAAAGTTCGCGGTAAATAAATAACTGCATTATAAAATATCAAAAAGCTGCCTTTTTTAAGGTGGCTTTTTTATTTTAGCACCAATTATCAAAGTTTCTAGTTCTCATGAATATCAAATCAGGTCTTTTTTATTTGTCAATAATTCTACTGTTTGCTGCATGTCAGAAAGATTATAATGACCCCGGCACCGGTCCTTCTCAATATTATGGAACACGCAGCGGTGTTTCAATACGTGCAATTCTTTTAGCACAAATGCCGGCAACAGATCCATCGGGAAACAATTGGGATGTAGCAGACTCTGTTGACACAGCAGGTCGTGCAGATATTTTTTATCGTTTCAAAGATATTGACTCTATTGACTATCCTGAATTTGTTCAGAGTTTTCATTTTGACAATGTAAATCCTGACAGCTTGCCTCTGCCTTATTTTTTGACTACGCCATATCCTTTACGTGCAATTGGCAGTAATGTACAATTTGATATTTATGATTTTGAGAAAAGTATTTCGTCACCGGCTATAGATTCAACCTTAATGAAATCTTTTAACTTTTCTGTTGTTGCCGGTGATTCACTTTTTGAAAATCCATATCCAGATAGTTTGGTACTGGCAGAAGATGGATATGTAGTTTTACTATATTTGAATTGGATAAAATAATAAATTGAAATTAAGTTTAATTTCTGTTACTTAAAAACAAAGAAGGCAGCCCTTTTGAGGCTGCCTTCTTTGCTAAATCAACTAAACTTATTCAACTACAATTTTCTTAGTCATTGTTTTTCCTGAATCGCTGTTTAATTTTAAAACATAAACACCTTTAGCAGCATTCTTGAGTTCAACTGTTTTTGAAACAACTGAAATATCATTCAGCATATTGGAGTAAACCGTTTTACCCATCAAATCTGTAACATTAATTTCCAGATTCGTCTTTCCTGTAAAAGCTGCATTAATTCTGAATGTCCCTTTTGAAGGATTGGGCATTACTGTAAGAATTTCCTCTGCTTCAACATTGTTGATAGAGGTTGTAATAGTGCCATAAATTTCAAACGGAAAACCTTGTTGTGTAAGAGTGCCTCCATCATTACATGGTCCCCATACAGAATTGGTAGCATCAAACTGCATACCATTACCTGTTATAGTGTTGGCATTGGTCAATGGAGGTGCCCATGGTCCAGATGTCAAAGTTCCATTTGTCTGCCAATCTAACCAGTAAGTTCCTGCACTAAGACTCCATGCTGATGGTGGTACAATAACATTGCGCATTACCGGACGATCAGTATTTGTAAATGTCGTTTCTGTTGTTCGATATATGTTAGAAAAATAGGTGTTCTGCATCATATTGGTAGATTGATCTCCAAAAACCAATATTCCAACATCCGGTGCACCATCATAAATAGCACAGTTAACTTCTGTCATTGTTGAAGTATTACCCGAGCCTGTTTGATAAGCTAAGAACACAATGGAATCAATGGTCCAGGTTTGGCCTGCAGGAATGATAAAATCATCTGCAACGCGGTAACCACTTGAAACAGCATGTCCAATACCAAATGAACTCAACCCATCATGTAAGGAAGAAACATCGGCTCCACCCGCCCCAGCACCAGGCTGATTAACAATTGAACCATTGTCATATATAAGTTGTGCATTAGATGTCAGGCTTCCTAATGCTAAAGCCGTTAATAGCGTAAATAATTTTTTCATATTTTATTGATTTTGAAATTTACAAATCAAAAGTAGATTATTATTTAAAATAATTATCAAAACAACAATCTTTTTTTAATAAAATATAACCATTAATTTCAATAAATATGTTAATAACATCAACTAAAGTCAATCTCCGTACTGTCACCGATATTCAGACTCTGACTTAGTCCTTTCAAGAATGCATCACTCCCAATAACAGAGCGATGTAAAACGGCAGATTCTAACTGCGAATAAGAGCCAATAATTGAATCTTTAATGATAGAATATTTTACAATGGTATGCTCACCAATAGAAACATGCGGGCCAATAATGGAATCGGAGATATCGCAATTGTAGGCAATACTCACGGGTGGAATGATGATAGTATTTGGGAACTTCTGTGGTTTAGGATTTGTTTCTGCAATTCTGTCTAATAAAATTGCATTTGTTTCAAGCAGGCTATCCTTGTTTCCACAATCAAACCAATTACCCACATGAAAGACTTTAATTTTCTCACCATCTTCAATCATTCGCATCATGGCATCAGTCAGATGATATTCATCTCTTGTTTTCAGGTTATTTTCAATGATGTAATTCAATGCTTCAAACAAATGCCCTGCTTGTTTAATAAAATAGATTCCTACAAGTGCAAGGTTTGACTTTGGTATTACCGGTTTTTCATGTAATTTGGAAACAAAGCCATCATCATTTAGTTCAACGACACCAAAATTGCGTGGATCATCTACTTTTTTTACTCCTAAAAGTGATTGTTCGGATTGCTTAAAAACATTAATATCAAAATCAATAATAGTATCACCCAATACAATGAGCAATTCATCTTCTGCATGAACAAGGTTTCGGGCAAACCAAACAGAATGGCCGGTGCCCTCGCGTGGTTCTTGCACTACAAATGCCGCTTTTAGAGAAGGATACTTGCTTTTTACAAACTCTTCAATTTTTTCACCCATATATCCGATAATGAATACAAACTCATCATACCCGGACTGCACAAAATAATCAATGATGTGGGCCAGAATGGGATGACCAGCAACAGGTACCAATGTTTTAGGTTGTGTATGTGTATGTGGGCGAAGCTTGGTTCCAATACCTGCAACAGGAATTACTATTTTCATTTCAAATTATTTTAAGCAAAAATATTAAAGTACAGAACAGTACAAGTCTGATGGCATGGAATAAAAAAAAATGTAGTTTTGCCACACTTAACTGATATTTAAACGCATAATATGTTGAACAAAATTACCGAATTACTTGGCAAGGATGCCGATAAATTATTAAATCACGTTTGTAAAACGGTTCCAAAGGAAACATTACATCAGCCGGGCAATGACTTTGTTGACCGCATTTTTATCCCGTCAAACCGAAGCAATCAGGTTATGCGTAGTTTACAGTCACTTTATAATCATGGTAGATTGTCGAATACAGGCTACATGTCTATTCTTCCTGTTGATCAAGGCATAGAGCATTCAGCAGGAGCAAGTTTTGCTCCAAACCCAATGTTTTTTGATCCGGAAAATATTGTCAAGTTAGCCATTGAAGGCGGATGTAATGCAGTTGCTTCAACTTATGGAGTACTGGCATCTGTTTCCCGGAAGTATGCTCATAAGATTCCATTTATTGTTAAAATCAATCATAACGAATTTCTGACGTATCCAAATAAGTTTGATCAGATAATGTTCGGTACTGTTGATGAAGCCTGGAACATGGGTGCAGTGGCAGTAGGCGCAACAATTTATTTTGGAAGTGAAGAATCTTCAAGACAAATAGTAGAAGTTGCACAAGCCTTTGAACGTGCGCACGAATTGGGAATGGCAACAATTCTCTGGTGTTATTTACGTAATCCCGGTTTTAAAAAAGATGGTGTAGATTATCACACTGCAGCTGATTTAACAGCACAGGCAAATCATCTTGGAGTAACCATACAGGCCGATATCATCAAACAAAAACTACCTACAAATAATGGTGGATATACAGCAATTAATTTCGGTAAAACACATAAGGATGTTTATACTAAACTTTCTTCTGACCATCCAATAGATTTATGCCGTTATCAGGTGTTAAATTGCTATAATGGACGTATGGGATTAATTAACTCAGGAGGTGAATCAAAAGGTGCAACAGATATGGCAGAAGCAGTAACAACAGCAGTTATCAATAAAAGAGCCGGTGGGCAGGGATTAATTTCGGGACGTAAAGCATTTCAGAAGCCGTTCAAAGATGGTGTTGAAATGTTAAATGCCATTCAGGATGTATATCTTTCAAAAGAAGTTACATTAGCATAAAATTTTAAACAGTACATCAGTTGATAGACCCAACATATCATTAACGTAAACTGATTCATACATGACATGGTTTAAAAGAATTAAAGAAGGTATAACCACTTCCACCAAAGAGAAAAAGGAAACTCCTGAGGGATTATGGTATAAATGCCCTACATGCAAATCTATTGTTCCATCATTGGAGCATGAAGAAAATAAATATGTATGTCCGAAATGTAATTATCATGACAGAATAGGTTCTGAAGAATATTTTGCAATACTTTTCGATGATAATCAGTTTACAGAATTTAATGCAGCACTAACCTCTGCTGATCCATTAGGTTTTGTTGATACAAAAAAATATACCGATCGTTTGCGTGATACCATTTCTAAAACAAAGTTGAAAGATGCTATGCGTACTGCTGTTGGTAAAGTAAACGGAAACAACTTAGTTATTGCTTGCATGGACTTTCAGTTTATTGGTGGAAGCATGGGCTCTGTAATGGGAGAAAAAATTGCAGGAGCAATTGACTACAGTATTCAGCATAAAATGCCATTGATGATTATTAACAAATCAGGTGGTGCCCGTATGATGGAAGCAGCCTTTTCCCTGATGCAGATGGCTAAAACATCTGCTAAACTAACAAGACTTGCAGATGCAGGCTTGCCTTATATCAGTTTACTTACAGACCCAACAACGGGTGGTGTAACAGCATCTTTTGCCATGCTGGGTGATTTAAACATTGGTGAACCCGGAGCTTTGATTGGATTTGCCGGACCGCGTGTTGTGAAAGAAACAATAGGTAAAGATTTACCCAAAGGATTTCAGACTTCAGAATTTGTTCTTGAACATGGTTTTTTAGATAAAATAGTTGACCGCAGACAACTAAAAGATACCATTGGTCAGTTACTAAGCATGTTTAAAAATTAGTCTTTGCATATTTCTTTTTTGACTACATAATTAAGACAATCATTTACTGATTTTCTATTTTTACAAGCAAACATTGTTTATGCTGTAAACGTTATCAGTAACTATTAAAAATCAAATGTATCGTAGAGAATTTTTATCATCAATTGCAGGCATTGGAGCTATTGGAACTTTAAGTTCTTTTAAAAATATTACTGATGACCTGAGTAATTCCGATAAGATGCCTGTGTTATTTATCGGTCATGGCTCTCCAATGAATGGCATTGAAAATAATGAGTTCAGTAATCAATGGAAAAAATTTGGTCAATCGTTACCTATTCCAAAGGCAATTGTTATTGTTTCTGCACATTGGCTTACAAAAGGCACTTGGATAACTGCAATGAAAAGCCCTAAAACCATTCATGATTTTGGTGGATTTCCAAAAGAACTTTATGATGTGCAATACAATGCACCAGGCAGTCCGGAGTTGGCACAGGAAACAAAAAGTATAATCAAATCAGTAAATGCAGAATTAGACCACGATTGGGGGCTCGATCATGGTGCATGGACTGTAACCAGACGAATGTATCCTGATGCAAATATTCCTGTGCTTCAAATCAGCATTGACATTAATAAACCGGCAGCCTTTCATTATCAACTGGGAAAAGAACTTGCATCACTTCGAACAAAAGGGGTGTTAGTAATAGGAAGTGGTAATATGGTTCACAACCTCGGAAAAATTGCATGGGACAAAATTGATGAAGTTGGATTTGGTTATGATTGGGCTGTTGAAATGCATCAACTTTTTAAATCTAAAATTACAGATAACAATCATCAGGCACTGATTAATTATACTTCTCTTAGTAAATCTGCATTACTGGCTGTACCCACACCGGATCATTATTTTCCGTTAATGTATATTCTCGGGTTGCAACAAAAAAATGAAAAAGCAGAATTTTTTAACGATAAGTTAGTTGCCGGTTCAATCAATATGACTTCTGTAAAATTCGGATAATCGAAAATTACAACAGTTAGTCTTCTAACCGTTTCTTCTTTTTATCAGGAACTATCGAATAAGTACATAAAGGTAGCCCATCAACAAAAACGTCCAATGTCCTTTTCTTATTTGATTCAAATACATAGTCAAAATACAACAGACTATCAACCTGAGTAAATGTGTTTTGAATCTTCTCAGATTTTTTTCCGTCACGAATTTCAATCTTACCAATAGCAAGGCTATCCATTGATTTGAAATAAAAGCGTTTCTTCTGTCCTTTGAAAACAGGTATCACACCATCAGCAGGTCTTAATGCATAAATGCCGTTATCAAAAAAGAAATCATAAACTTTAGGATACCTGAGAAAAGTGTTCTTATCAACAATTGTATCTAAATATTGACGGTTTCCATTTAATGGAAGATGTGTCAGAATTACCTGACGCGGATGCAATGCAAAATATCTCTCAGTAAAGCGTTTTGTAAAAATCTTATCACCATTTTCAAAATAACCACTTGCCATCATCACGTCCATCAAATACCATTTATCATATAGTTTTACTGTATTCCAGATATGATTTGGTTTTTTAATTTTTGTTCCGGGGAATTCATTTTGTCTCAAATAGCCATTTACCGATAGGCATGTGATATTCATTTTAGCGCAGATGGCATTCAAAATATTTGCATAGCCTTCAGCTAATGCTGTTTTGTTTTTAAAAACTTCGTTGGCATTGCTATTTGATTTCTGCGGATGACGTTTGTTTTTTATGTCATACGCAACGTTTTCAGTTACCCATCTGAATGCAGCCCTGAAACGAAAATGTGGACGGTCAAATTCTCTGCTTATGACAGCAGCTAATGTATCAATGTTAACGCATTGTTCTGGTTTTAATTTTAGTACAAACTCATCAACAGAACCATAATCCAGTACGGGAATTTTGATTCGCTTTTGCGAAAAAAGTGAGGTTGACAGAAACAAAAAAACTATTGCCGTAAAAAAACTTTTATGGAGCATGAAAAGGTTTTGGTTAAAAATTTTGACCAAAATACCACATTATTAGTCTAAAGTCAATAAGCTTTAAGACGAACCGGAATTTTTTCTTTTTAAAAGCGTAATTCCAACGATTGAAACAATAATACATGCAACAGCAATAAGCTCTGCCTGTGTAATAGCCTTTCCAAATATGTGGTACTTTGTATTGACCCTGATCTGTTCAATTGCTAATCGTTCTACACCTGTGAAAAGCAAGTAAACAAAGAAAAGAACACCGGGGGTTACTATTCTTGTTCGAAGTTTCCATAAAATAAAGAAAAGAAGAATACATGCAATCGCCTCATATAGTGGTGTTGGGAATACCGGTGGTATCAATTCAAAACAATGTTTACCAACACAACCTTCAATAGGAACACCTTCGCCAATTACATTATGCGGGTAGTTGTAACTCCACATCCAGTCAGGAAAAGGAAACCAAGATGGCTTTGCTAATGTGTTTACAATTCCCCAGTCACCATCACCAGAAAAGTGGCAACCTAATCTTCCTGTACCATAAGTCAGCATTAGGGCAGGTGCTGCAACATCGCACATCACTAATGGCGGAACATTTAATTTCTTGCTGCTATACCAAATCACTGCTAAAGCACCACAAATCAATCCACCAAAAAATGTCAATCCACTGAATGAAATCAAGGCATCAACAGGATCTTTAAGAAAATCATCAATATTCTCAAGGTTATGAAATATTTTAGCGCCTATTAACCCGGCTACGGCAGCTGCAATGGTAATATTCATTACAAACTGATGTGGGTAGCCAACTTCTGTTACAGTTTGGGGAACTGCTAATTTTTGTTTTTCTTTTTCCTTGTATTTGCTCCACACCGAATATGCACCGAGTAATATCCCTCCAATGACATTGCCTCTTGATGATAATAAAAATCCTTGTGGATCATTAACAAGGTCGCTGTAATTCAAAATGGCATCGAGCAATTTAAAGCCAACTAAAAATCCCACAGCACCTGACCAAAACAACTCTGAAGTTGACGCAGGTTTTCCTTTAATGGTTGTAACGGTGAAAGACTTTAATAAACCATTTCGCTCTTTACGCTTAAACTCTAAAATCAAAATATATGCAGCCAGAAAAAATGATAATGCCAAAATGAGCCCGAATGTTTGTATTGGCAATGGGATGTTTATGCCCAGCAAATCATGGAGTGCATCGGATAGAGTAGGGTACATGGACAGAAATTATTAAGCCGGGATAGATTCTAAAATTGTACAGTTAACTTCATGACTGTCATTGTCGGTTGCACCGATTATACATTCTGTCACTCTGTTTACCATTTGGTTATTGAAAGGTGTGGTAACTCTTACATAATTTTCGGAATAACCTGACATTATTCCATTCTTGTCTTCGTGTTCAAAAAGTACTTTGGCTGTTCTGCCTTGTTGTGAACGATAGAATATTCCGAGTTTTTTCTCTGAAAGTATGCGCAGCATATTGGTTCTTCTCTTTCGTTCTGCAATCGGAACAACAGGTTTCATTTCAATAGCAGGTGTGTTTGCTCTTTCGGAATAAGTAAAAACATGCAGGTAAGAAATGTCGGCTTCATTCAAATATTGATATGTCTGAAGGAAATCTTCTTCTAATTCACCGGGAAATCCGGTAATCACATCAACGCCAATACAGGCATCGGGCATTAACGCTTTAATTTTATTTATCCGTGTTGTATAATGTGAAGTTAAATATCGCCTGCGCATCAGTTTCAGAATCTTATCAGAGCCACTCTGCAAAGGAATGTGAAAATGAGGCATAAATTTTTTTGACTGGCTTACCAGTTCAATAATTTCATCTGTTAATAGGTTTGGTTCTATAGACGAAATTCTGAATCGGATATCAGCATCTAAAGCATCTAATGCAGAAACCAACTGAAAAAATTCTGTTGTGTGCTTTTTCTCACCGGGAAGTTTGCCAAAGTCTCCTAAGTTAACCCCTGTCAGTACGATCTCTTTGGCACCTCTATTAACAATTTGTTTTACATTTTCAATAACATTCTCAACGGTATTGCTTCTGCTTGCACCACGTGCCATTGGTATGGTGCAAAAAGTACAGCCATAATCACAACCATCCTGCACTTTCAGAAAAACACGTGTTCTGTCTCCTTCGGAATAGCTGCTTGTAAATTGATGATGTTCGGCAATGTCGCAAGAAAAAACCTGCGCTTCTGACTTCTTTTTAAGCTTTTGTAAATAATGTGGAATGTTAAACTTTTCACTTGCTCCTAATACGAGGCTAACACCCGGTATTGCGGCAATTGCATCCGGTTTTAACTGTGCATAGCAGCCAATTATGATAACACAACCTTCGGGGTTTGATAATAAAGCTCTGTTTACATGTTGCCGGCACTCTCTGTCAGCATTTTCAGTAACTGAACAGGTATTAATTACATAAACATCAGCGGCATCTGAAAATGACACTTTTTTGTAGCCTGCATCTTGCAACTGACGGCCAATTGTCGAAGTCTCAGCAAAATTTAATTTACAGCCTAAGGTGTGAAAAGCTACAGTAGATTTCATTGTCATTATCGCGCAAAAATAGCAATTACAGATGAACTTTACCTGCCGAAACAGAGCATATCATTTTGAACTAATCAATAAGAGTGTCAATTTTGCATCCTATTCAAAAAATAATGTCAACAAGCGGAACTGCATTTAACTGGAAGGTATTGAACAGGATTATGTTCTATGTAAGGCCTTTCCGGTTTCTTTTTGTAGCTACAGTGGTTATCACTGTATTGCTTGCCGTACTGGCACCCTTACGGCCCTGGCTTACACAGCAGGCACTTGATATTGACATTGCAAAACATGATATCAAAGGTCTTACACGTACTGTTGCATTCATGTTTGGTGTTCTTCTATTACAGTCGCTGCTTCAGTTTGTATATACAACCTTAACAAACCGACTTGGGCAGGAGGTAATTCTTTCTTTGCGTAATAATTTGTTTAAGAAGGTCAGTGCTTTTGGGCTTGCCTATTTTGATAAAACTCCGCTTGGGATTACAATTACTCGATTGGTGAGCGACATGGAAACGATTGCTGATATTTTTTCTGACGGTTTGATTCTTATCATCAGTGATATGCTTCAGGTAGTGGTAATTATTGCTGTAATGTTTTACATCCATCCCTTACTAGCTGCAATTTCATTATCAACAATCCCTGTTCTGCTGCTTGCTACAAGAGTGTTTCAGAAAAACATCAGAAAAACTTTCAATGATGTGCGCATACAGGTAGCAAAATTAAATGAGTTTGTTCAGGAACATTTAGTTGCCATGCGTATTGTACAACTCTTTAACCGAGAAGAAGAGGAGTTAAATAAGTTTCATGACATAAATGCTAAGCATCGTGATGCCAATATCCGATCAATATGGTATTACAGTTTGTTTTTTCCGGTTGTAGAAATTCTTTCAGCTGTTTCTATCGGGCTTATTGTATGGTATGGAGGTTTAAATGTACTACAAAGTTCTATCAGCCTTGGCTTGCTGGTAGCATTTATACAGTACATCAACCAGTTGTTCAGACCCATTCGTGAGCTTGCAGATAAGTTTAACACATTACAAATGGGCATGGTTAGTTCAGAAAGAGTCTTCAAGCTGCTTGATGAACCATTTACAGAAGTCAACTCGGGACAAAAAAGTGCAGATAAAATAATCGGAAAAATTGAATTCAGGGATGTTTGGTTTGCTTATAAAAATGAGGAGTGGATATTGCGTGGTCTCTCTTTTACTATTCCTGCAGGACAATCTGTGGCAATTGTTGGTGCTACCGGTGCAGGAAAAACAACCATCATTAGCTTAATTAACCGCTTGTATGAGATTCAAAAAGGCCGGATTTTAATTGATGACATTGATATCAGAGAATATGATTTATACAGCCTGAGAAATGCTATTGGTGTAGTCCTTCAGGATGTCTTTCTTTTTTCTGACAGCATAAAAAACAATATTACACTCTATAAAGAACAAGATGACATTGTGATTGAAGCCTTGTTGAAGCAAACAGGAGCTTGGCATTTTGTAGAAAAGTTACCCGGTCAGCTTCATTACAATCCGGGTGAAAGGGGAGGGTTAATCAGTACCGGGCAGAGGCAGTTGTTGTCATTTGCCAGAGTACTGGCACATCATCCTAAACTAATTATTCTCGATGAGGCAACAAGCAGTGTTGACAGTAAGTTAGAGCAGCTTTTGGTAAATGCAACGGAAGTGCTCACAAAAAACCGTACTTCAATTATTATTGCCCATCGTTTATCAACAATAGAAAAGGCCGACCGTATCATTGTTTTACAAAAAGGTAGCATTGTCGAAGACGGAAACCATCAGATTTTATTGCAAAAGAAAGGAGTTTATGCTCACCTTCATGAGGTTCAATTTATGCAACCATAATTAATATTTATAAGAACTGATTTTTGTTTCTTTGCACATCACCAACAAAGTATGAAGATATTTTTTAGTTTATTTTTAACACTGTGTTTTGCTGCCGGCACAACCTTTGGTCAAGATGCGGCAAGTACTGACACCATACATCACAATCACTTCAACGATGGTGTTTATCTTAGTTATGAAGATTTAAAGAGTAACAGACCCACTATTAAAAAAGAACAACTCATCAAATCTTATTATGACTCTTCTGCTTTCAGCATAAGCAAGTGGGCCAATACGCAAAACTTATATTATGCCACATCAGCAGGCGACAAACAAAAAGTTAATCGCGACAGCCTTTGGGGCTATGTCGAAAACGGAATACCTTACATTTTTTTAAACGATCGCTTTCATAAGTTTTCTACCTCTGGTGCGGTTTCTGTTTTCAGAGAGAGCTATCCTAATTTAAAAGCAGGATTAGCACCTGTGGTAACAGAAGCTAAATATACTTCACAAATCAATTTATTTATTCTAGCTAACGGCAGAATAAATGAGTTTACTCCTGAAAATGTAGCCCTTGCCATTGAAGACAACAAAGCTCTTTACGATGAATTCATGGCATTAAAATCGTTGAAGCAAAAAAGAAAAAAAATGTATCGTTTTGTTGAAAGATATAATGATATTGCAATGTGGTAGTATTTACTTAACATAAGATCAATGAAAAAAATAAAACTCCTATTCATAACTTTATCCATTATTACCATAGCAATAGTGCCGCAAGGTTGTAAACAAAAAGTTGCTGAAGTCAATAAGCCCGGCTTTGTAAGCATTAAAGACCAGAAATTTTATTTAAACGGAAAGCCATTTTTTCCATTGGCGGTGAATTATCGAGTGGCATTGCAAACAGATGGCAAACAACTTTGGCCATCAGCTTATAAAGGGTATGATGAAGGTAATCGCTACCGTTTCACAAACAAAGATTCCAGTCTGGAAGAATTAAAAAATGATTTTCAGCTCATTGCTGACATGGGGTTCAACTCGATAAGGATTGTTGGCGTTGGCGAACAATATTCTGTTACAAAAAATTCTGATGAGTTGTATATTAAGGCTGATAAAGGAAACGATAAAGACACCATGTTTCTTTTTAATTCTCAAGAAATATACAGTTTGTATTATAATGCGTTAAATGATATGCTCCTTGCAGCCAATCAAGCAGGTCTGCGAGTGGTTCTGTTAGCAAGGTTATTTCATGAAGTGCCTGCAACAGAAAAACATTGGGGAAGAATCATGAATCATTTTAGTCAAGACACAACATTGATGGCCTATGATCTATTTAATGAGCCATTGTATTTCGATTCATTGGAGAGAAACAAAACCGAACCTTATCACATCACCAAAGCCTGGAATAAGTTAGCAAAAGAAAATGCACCGCATCAACTTATTACCATTGGTTTAACCGGTATCAGGGAAGTTTTTGAATGGGATCCCAATACGCTGAATGTTGATTTTATTTCTTATCATCCGTATGAATACGAACCAGAACAAGTACGTAATGAAATTTACTGGTATGGTAAATATGTAAAAAAGCCATGGATTATCGGTGAAACATCTGTGCCGGCTGATAATGATTCCGTGCCTTATAGTGTGCAGAAAGCATTTGCAGAGGCTACCTTTAAACAAACCTGCAATTGTGGTGGTATTGGTTATACGTGGTGGCAATATAAAGATGTGGATTGGTTCGAATTCCATTCAAATTTTATGGGTGTAGTTAACAGAAAGGGAATATCAAAAACGTCAAAAGGAAAAGAAGTTCTTGGAACACCAAAAGAAACCATTGAATTTTTCAAAAATGCCAAGCCCAATAAGGATGCTGCTGCATGTGAAAAACTTGCAAACTACTACAACTATTCCAATGCAAATGTATGTTGTCTGAAGGGTAAATTAGTTGGCTCCTCCGGTGAACCTATAGAAGGTGGTGTGGTTATGGCATGGAGTAAAGATTGGGCTAACTCTTATCATACTGTAACTAAACAAGATGGAACATTCGAGCTTTTAGGTAGTTTTCCATTTTACCACTGGATAGCCTCTGCAACCATGTTTACTATGGTAAGAGGTGATGTTTTGCCAGACAGTTCTGACAATAAAAATAGTAAAATACTTACCTTAGATTTGGGATCTTTAAATTTGAAGAAACTAAACTTAGAATAAACAATGATATGACTAAATGCTATCAGTATTAAAGTAAAGAACGGAGAATTACGATTAAAGAATTATTATAAAAAATGAAGTTAGGGAGCAGGCCAATAATTGTTGTTATAGTTTATCTGATTATCTATTCCTCCATATCATTGGTGAATCATTATAATTTCAGAACTTTTGCATGGGATTTAGGCATTAACAATAATGCTATTTACGATTATGCGCATTTCAGATGGAATGATTGCATGATATTACAACCTCAGTTTAAAAATGTTTTAGCAGATCATTTTACTTTATTGCCCATTTTAGTGTCACCATTATATTGGATTTTTGGTTCTTATACCATGTTGCTATTTCAGATAACAGCAATACTATTTGGTGGTGTTGGTATTTATAAATATTTTTTACATAAAACCTCTGACTCCAGCCTTTCTTTAATTGCAATGATTCATTTTTATTCAGTGTGGGGTATCTTTTCAGCCTTAGGTTTTGACTATCACGATAATGTTATTGGATCTATGCTAGTACCCTGGCTCTTTTATTCCTTTGAAAAAGAAAAATGGAAAACAGCAGCCATTTATTTTTTACTAATTTGTATCAGCAAAGAAAATATGGCCTTATGGGCAGTTTCAATAGTAATGACCATTTATCTTCTAAATTACAAATCAACAAGAGTCAGAAAAATATCTGTCCTATTTGGTTTATTCGCCTTAGTCTATTTTTTGTTTGTAGTTAAGGTAATTATTCCTTCAATTGCTAATGAAGGTCGTGAATATTTGCATTTTAATTATAAGGCAATAGGCAATAATTTCTCCGAAGCAATTCAAACTCTAATTTTAAGACCTCAATATGCCTTTAGTTTATTATTTGAAAATACCACAGGTTGGAATGAAGCAAATTTTATCAAATCAGAGTTGCATTTTTTTGTGCTACTTTCAGGAGGATATGCCATTTTATATAAACCACAATACTTGTTAATGTTGTTACCTATTTATGCTCAGAAACTATTTAATGATGATATTGGCAAATGGGGATTAAATTATCAATACTCTATAGAATTAGTCCCTATTTTAACTCTCGCACTTTACACTTTTCTATATGAAATTAATAAACGGCATAAAATTTATTACTTACTGCTTCCTTGTTTGATTACTATTGTGGCAACAGCATCTTCAATGGATCATCGTATTTCAAAATGGTACCAACCTGAACAAGTTCGATTTTATGACAAAAAACATTATCAAACAGAATATAATGTTGCTGAGATAAATGAAAGGCTAAAGGTAATTCCAAAAAATGCAGCCGTTTCTGCTTCGAATTGTTTAGTCCCTCATTTAGCATTTAGAGATTATATTTATCAATTTCCTGTTACAAACAATGCTGAATATATTGTATTGTTGAAATCAGAAAACACTTATCCATTAAGCCATGAAGAATTTGAAAACAAAATTAGTGAGTACAATACATCAATCGACTGGAAGAAGGTTGTCGATGATGATAACTTAATTATCTATAAACAAAACAAATAAAGAGGTTATTAATAAAATCTTACCTCAATATCGTCTGCATACACGTTCAAATTTGTATCACTGTAAATATATGCACGAAGAAAATTCTCAGAGTTGTTTCTGTTGTTAGTTAACAGATCAAATTCAAACTCAACATATGTCCATTCATCCACAACATGCATTTTGTCATTGGCATTACTTCCAAGCCATTCTTTTAAATTGAAATCTTTATCTCTAATTTCAAGTGTGAACTTTAAGGCTGAATTAATTTGCTCGGTTAAAATCCAGGCAGACAACAATGCTTTTTTAGGACTGCCAGGAAAAACATCTGAAAGACCTAAATAGAATGTTCCGGAAAAGGGACTTTCCTTATTAAGTTTGTAAACATAGTTCCCTGAATGTGCATTGTCAAATCTAATTATATTATTCACTTTCTTTTCTGAATGAAAGGCTATTTCAGAATCAGCTGTGTCCAAATACGTAAATTGTTTTTTTGAATCTTTACAACTCACTAAAATCAAGCAAGAAAATATTAGAGTGATATTTAGTTGTTTTATAATTGATAATTTGTTATTCGCCATATCTCTTTGACTGTTCATAGTTAGGATGTATTAAAGAATTTTCATTGATTTTATATTCATTTAGGTTTAAAAATATTTCTTTATATGCTTCAAAAGTCATGGCATCGTAATGTAAAAAACCTTTATCTAATTGAAATGACTGTGTAATGTTCAAGCCAATTGAAGAAAGTAAAAATAAGATACATACAATAGCGTAAAATTTTTTTCTAATAATGAAAGAAAAAAAGCAGCCCATTACAAGTGCGAATAAGGCATAAAAATCAACCAATGTTCTTGCACTAAACGACCCACCATACCACCAACACCACCACGAAAATGTTAAATACAAAAAAATAGCAGTTACTATTGAAAAAGCCCAGAATATATTTTTCATTCTTTTATAGGAAATAAATAAACCAGGTATTAGAAGTATCATAACAGGAGTATATATAAAGAACCCTTTCCGAAAACCGAATAAACCTTCAAAGACATGAGGTTTATCAAGAAAAAATTGCTCTTGCCCATAGCTGTAGAACAAATATGTATCACAATGTATCTTCCAATACACTAATTGAGGTAAAAATGGAAGTAAAAAGCAAAAGAATGCAAGAAATACTCTTGAAGGTTTAGAAAGAATTACTTTCATTTTTTGTAGCAAGTTAAATCCAGCTTTGTTATAAAAAATCGGAAACAAACAGATTATCCCGTTTAATGGACGAATTAATGTTATCAACCCACCAATTATACTTAATATAATTAATGATTTAATATTAAAATCATCATGATTCCATCTTATGGAATAATACAAAAAAACAGAAACTAAAGAAAAAGAATAAACATGAGACATACCACTCTCAAAAACAGTGTAATAAAAGAGATTAGTACCTAAAGAAACTATTACAAGCACCAATGAAGTAACTATATCATCAAAGAATAGTAATAATGTTTTCCGTAAATAGATTAGCCCTATTAATAAGTAAAACAATGCTGCAACTACAATTGAAAGTTGAAATTTACTACCAAAACCAGATTTATTTTGTCCATCAGATGTGTGTATGTTTTTTGCAACTAAAAAAAAGGGTGAACAAAGTATTGCGACTCCCGAAGTCATTTTTAAGTATTTTTTATTATCACTTAATTTTTCATACCAAATATTATTAGTAATTGTTGAAGGTAATTCCGATAGGAAGTCTAAAGACAAATCATGATAAATAAAGGTTGCAGGTAGATAAGTATAGTATATCAAACTATCATATTTTAAAACTTCTTCTTTTTGCCACTTTTTATTTATAAAAGCATACCCGCAAAAAACAAGAAAAATCAAAAGAATTGAAAACTTACTTATGATACACTTGTTTTTCATTAATACCAATTGTTCAAATTTTATTTTACTATGTATATCGTGCTATACACCACAGTGCCCGAAAGCCATCTTTCCATCCGATTTTTTTTCCTTCGGCATACGTTCTGCCATAATAGGATATACCCACTTCATAGATTCTAACATTTGGAATGCGTGATATTTTTGCGGTTACCTCAGGTTCAAAGCCAAAACGTCTTTCTTTAAGCTTTAACGATTGTACCATTTTAGTATTAAACAGCTTGTAGCACGTTTCCATATCGGTAAGGTTTAGGTTGGTAAACATATTGCTTAAAAAGGTCAAAAATTTGTTGCCGATAGAATGCCAAAAGAAAAGAATACGGTGCGGATTACCGCCTAAAAAACGCGAGCCGTAAACCACATCTGCAAAACCTGTCAATACAGGCTTGAGCAATAAATTGTACTCTTCCGGATCGTATTCCAAATCGGCATCCTGAATGATTAAATATTCTCCGGTAGCCAATTCAATGCCTTTGTGTAATGCAGCACCCTTGCCCATGTTTACCGGCTGATTAAACAACCGCATATCAGCTTGTGGATGTGCTTTAATATACTTCTCAATCACTTCTTTGGTAGCATCTTTAGAACAATCATTTACGATGATAATCTCTTTACTGATGTTGTTTAGTAGTTCAACATTTAATACCTTGTCCAAAATTAAATGTATGGTAGCGGCTTCATTATAGGCTGGAATAACAATAGAAAGTTTATTAATAATATTCATAAAAAAAAGGTTACCAGGGGTTTTTAAAATCTTCAGTATTATATGTTTTCATCCTGTCGGTAAAATAACTTTTAGTATCAGCAGTTTTTTGCCCGAACAAGGTATTTTTTGAGCCGGCAATTTTGCGAAGTATTGATATAGGCCATAAAACCAAAAAGTAGATGATTGTTAAAATCAAACGTGAAATGATAGAGCCCACAAAATTGGTAATGGCAGACCAAGCTTTAAAAAAAAGAGTAGCCAGAGGAAAAGCAAATAAGAGCATCACAATAATGCATGTTGAAGAAATGATCAACCAGCCATAGTTGCTTAACCACTCAAAACTGAAATTTTGATAAATAAATATTGCCTGTATTATAAGCACAATAGCCAATAACGATTTCCAGACTTTTTTTTCCATCAAAACAAGGTATAAATAAAAGGTGCCAGTGCCGGATTGCCGCCAATGATTATTAAAACACTCATCAGCAAAATAACCAAGATGAGTGGGGCCAACCAGTATTTTTTTCGTTGCAGAATAAACCTGAAAAGATCAGTGAGTAGTTCCATTGCATATAAGTGGCAAATATACATTATTTGATTTAAAGGGATTTTATGACTATACAGGCATTAAAATATGGCTGATGAATGATTACTTTTGCCGTCTGAAAATCAAGAGCATGTCAATTAATCAGGAAATAGAGAAACGAAGAACTTTTGCCATTATATCACACCCCGATGCCGGAAAGACAACCTTAACAGAAAAGCTGCTGCTTTTTGGTGGTGCCATTCAGGTGGCAGGTGCCGTTAAATCCAATAAGATTAAAAAAACTGCAGCCAGTGATTTTATGGAGATTGAAAAACAACGGGGTATTTCTGTAGCCACTTCGGTGATGACTTTTTTTTATAAAAACTGTCAGATTAATTTACTTGATACACCCGGGCACAAAGATTTTGCTGAAGACACTTATAGAACATTGACAGCCGTTGACAGCGTAATACTGGTTATTGATTCTGTGAAAGGAGTTGAACCACAAACAGAAAAGTTGATGGAAGTATGTCGTATGCGAAATACTCCTGTTATCATTTTTATCAATAAAATGGATCGTGAAGGTCAGAATCCATTTGACTTATTAGATGAGCTGGAAGAAAAACTTTTTATCCATACACGTCCCTTAAGCTGTCCTATCAGTAGCGGTTCAACATTCCAGGGCGTTTATAACCTTCACAATAAAAGTCTGATGCTTTTCAGAGCAAACCAAAAAGCCTCTGACAGCGATGTTCTTCCAATAAAAGATATGCAAGACCCATTACTTGACAAACAACTTGGGCGATATGTTGATCAACTTCGTGAAGATGTTGAGTTGATTGAAGGTGTCTATGAGCCTTTTAACAAACTGCTTTATAGAGAAGGTTTGTTGGCACCTGTGTTTTTTGGTAGTGGGGTTAATAATTTTGGTGTAAAAGAATTGCTTGACACTTTTATTGAAATAGCACCTGAACCAAAGTCAAGGCAGACGGATGTACGTGCTGTAAAGCCAGACGAACCTAAATTTTCCGGCTTTGTGTTTAAAATTCATGCCAATATAGACCCTCGTCATCGTGACAGGATAGCATTTTTAAGAGTATGTTCCGGTATGTTTGAGCGTGGAAAATTTTATCATCATGTAAGGTTGAATAAAGATTTACGATTCAACAATCCTGCAACCTTTATGGCACAGGAAAAAAGTATAGTAGAACAAGCCTTTCCGGGTGATGTTATTGGACTTTATGATACGGGAAACTTTAAAATTGGTGATACCTTAACAGAAGGGGAGGACCTCATGTTTAAAGGTATTCCAAGTTTTTCACCAGAAATTTTCAAAGAGCTTATTAATACCGACCCCATGAAGACCAAGCAACTTGAAAAAGGTATTGAACAGCTAACGGATGAGGGAGTGGCGCAGTTGTTTATTCAAAATGGAGGCAACAGAAAAATCATTGGCACTGTTGGCGAACTTCAATTTGAAGTAATTCAATACCGATTACAGAATGAGTATGGAGCTTCTTGTAAATTTATTACACAGAATATTTCAAAAGCCTGCTGGTTAACCTCCAAAGACAAGAATAAGTTAGATGAATTCATGCGTTTTAAAATGAATAATATTGCATTCGATAAAGACCAAAACCCTGTTTATCTTGCCGACTCACAATGGATGCTAGATCAGATGATCAAGAACTATCCTGAAGTACAATTTCATTTTACCAGTGAGTTTAAAATGGAAGTTGCTGTTTAATCATTTCTGAGCATTCCTAATAAACACATTAGTTCTTTTTGATTGTGAGACTTAAAATCATGCAAAGTTTCCATTGGATATGCAATAGAGAGTTTGATAAAATCCTTTTTCAGAAAGGTTGCTTTTAAATCCTTAATTTTATTTAACGGCATGTAGTTATCTTCATGCAAATCATATCGCCAGGGTTTTTCGTTTATACACAGCAATATTTTTTCTGATCGAGGTGATTGCATTTTATCATAGTCAAGCATATTCAAAAACTTACCGCTTAATTGAATTGTCACACTATAATGATTGGCCCACCAGAACAAAAAGCGAATTGCTAAAGTTTCATCCTTCTTAAACCACCCGGGAGCATCGCAATTTATCCAAGGTAAGCCTTCCAGATTTTCTCCTCTGTAAATTTTACTGCGATTTACTATCGAAGGTTCTATTTTAAAATCATTTGATAGTTGTTCTTTAGCTAAAGTGCCGATTTCTGCATAGCTGCTGTATATCTTATCTGTGATAGACTTTTTAATGATAAAAAAGTCAGCAGTGCTGACATGCTTTATTTCGTCTGATGAAAACATAATTCTGTGAAGATAGCTATTAATTTTTCGTTTTATTTGTGTTGTAAAATATTATTGGATGAAACTTATCATAATCAGTGCCAGTGTGCGTGAAGGGCGAAAGAGCCATCGTGCAGCACTATTTTTTAAAAATTTTCTAATCAAGAAATATCAGGCTGATGTTAGTATTGCAGATTTGAATGAACTTAACTTCCCGCTATTTGAGGAGCGATTAAGGTTTCAGAAAAATAAGACTCCTGAAGTAGTTCAGTTTGCCGAAAAGATTAAACAATCTGATGGTGTTTTAATAATCACTCCTGAATATAATGGAGGCTATCCGGCATCATTGAAAAATATAATTGACCTGATGTATGATGAATGGAGAAGAAAGCCTGTTGCTATTGCAACTGTTTCTGATGGAATGTTTGGCGGTATGCAGGCAATTACTTCATTGCAGTTTATTTTATGGAAAATCAGAGCATGGACAGTGCCTGCTATGTTTCCAATGCCACAAATTGATAAAAACTTTGATGCTGACGGAACAGCGATTGATATTGAAGGCACAGAAAAAAGAGCTACAGTATTTTGTGATGAATGGATGTGGTGTATAGAAGCAAACAGAAGAATGCAATTGAACCATTAGATGCATTAAACCAAAACAATTTTTATTTACAAAATTCTAACTGGAACTCCATCGGATTCATAACTAAGTTTTGCGCTTCAATCTTAATTGAATATATGATTAACCCTCTGGCGCATCCTGATAACTATCGCGGTGCGCCAGTGGGCGTTTTGTGAAGTTGTCGTGGCGTTTTTGTCCCCGCATTGTCTCCATACCCTGAACTTTCTGGGCAAGGGAGACTATGCTGACACAACATTGTTGAAAAATACCAATTAAGAGATTTGAAAATTTTCAGGATTAAATAAGTTGTTGTAATATTCTTTCACCTCCACAGCCGGTGGGGCTGAGTTTCCACAACACCACTGCTTTTTAATTTGATTCAGGAAGCTGAATCAATTTAAAAAAAGGTGTCTTATGCGGAAACAGATAGTGGGTGCTCGTGAAATGGTTTTTTTAATTTCACCTGTCAGGGGGCGAAGGGCCGACCTGACAGGTGCAGTGAATGCTGTTACAACATTGTTGAAAAATACCAATTAAGAGAATTGAAA
>WBZM01001125.1_pt1 | contig 28986 bp, 25 predicted proteins | sample 5204271 | NCBI WGS metagenome assembly WBZM01 (sample SAMN12344346, study PRJNA552823) | activated sludge metagenome | biome: Activated sludge suspended growth; feature: Nitrification reactor; material: Wastewater; isolation source: activated sludge from nitrification reactor of wastewater... | reverse complement strand
AGGTCGGCGTCCACCTTGGCCGCGTCCTCGGGCTTCATCGCCGCGATCTGCCAGAAGTGGAAGATGCCGCCGTCGTTCAGCTTCTTGACGAGCTGCGGGCCGACGCCGTGCAGCTTGGCCAGATCGTCCGGCGCGCCGCGCGGAGCGGACAGGATCTCGAAAGCCTCCGCCGGCTCGTCGCCGGCGTCGTTGGCGGCCACGGGCGTGGGCAGCTCCTCGGCGGTCGGCTCCTCGGAAGCGCCGATGTCGACGCCCGAAGCCCCCTGGCCGCGCGAGATGCCGTCGATGGCGGCGCGGGCGACGAGATCGCAGTAGAGCGCGATGGCGCGGCCGGCGTCGTCATTGGCCGGGATCGGGAAGGCGATGCCGTCCGGATCGCAATTGGTGTCGAGGATGGCGGCGACCGGAATGTTGAGGCGGTTCGCCTCCTTGATCGCGAGCTGCTCCTTGTTGGTGTCGATCACGAAGATCAGGTCCGGCAGGCCGCCCATGTCCTTGATGCCGCCCAGCGCCTTCTCGAGCTTCTCGCGCTCGCGCGACAGCATCAGGCGCTCTTTCTTGGTGAGGCCCGAGGCGCCCGTCGAGAGCTGCTCGTCCACCTTGCGCAGGCGGTTGATCGAGCCGGAAATCGTCTTCCAGTTGGTCAACATGCCGCCGAGCCAGCGGGAGTTGATGTAGTACTGGGCCGAGCGCTTGGCGGCGTCGGCGATCTGGTCCTGCGCCTGGCGCTTGGTGCCGACGAAGAGCACGCGGCCGCCCTTGGCCACCGTGTCGGACACGGCCTTCAGCGCCTGATGGAACAGCGGCACCGTCTGGGCGAGGTCGATGATGTGGATGTTGTTGCGGACGCCGAAGATGTACTCGTTCATCTTCGGGTTCCAGCGGTGCGACTGATGGCCGAAATGCGCGCCGGCCTCGAGCAGGCCGCGCATGGAAACGTCAGGAAGCGCCATGATTCATCATTCTCCGGTTGTGCCTCGGCGAAGCTGAGAGGCCGGAAATCCGGCCACCGGACGCGTATCCTTCAATCAGGAAACGCAAATGCTCCGCCTGTGGAATGGCGCGCGTATACCGGAGGATCGGCGTAGTGGCAAGCGCAGAGCCGGGACCGCCGGCCTCCGGCCGGCCCCGACTATCGTTGCCTTGCCGGCCGGACGCCGGCTGTCCCGGCTTCGCCTCTTATCAGTAGCGCGATCGCCAGCCGAAGGCCGGGGCGCCGCGGAACAGGCCGATGATGATGAGAAGGATGACCGCGCCGATCGTGGCGTTGGCGATGGCTGAAACCAGGCCGACGCCCAGGTGGACGCCGAGCCGTGGTAGGAGCCAGGCGCCGAACAGGGCGCCGAGTATGCCGACGATGAGATCGCCGATCAGTCCGAAGCCGAAGCCGCGCACAAGCAGGCCGGCGAGCCAGCCGGCGACGACGCCGACGAGCAGCGTGACCAGAAGACTTTCGTTCGAGAGATGCATGACCGCCTCCTGCGATTTGCCGATTGCGGGCAAAACGCGGCGGCGACGGGGCGGTTCCGGCGATGCGGCGGTTCAGTCGCCGCTGAAGGCCATCGCGCCGGCGATGTCGCGGACCTGATTGTAGCGGTCGAGCCGCAGGCCCATCATGTCCTCGAACTTCTTGTGCACGTCGGCGACAGCTTTCGCCTTGCCGCCCTCGTAGAAGATCGGCTTGTTGGCTTTCGCGGGCCTCGGCAGCATGGCGGCGGCCGAGCCCTTCGGCGCTTCGGCGAGCCGCGACAGGAAGGTGCGGGCGTCGCGCGTGCCGAGGAAGTGGATGAGATACGTCTCGCCCGCAGATAGCGGACGGCCGACGTTTTCGGCGACCTTGCCGCCGTCGCGCTTGAGCATTTCGGCGGCCATGACCGCCGCGAGATAGGGGCGCTCGCGCATCGCGAGAATACGGGCGCGCTCGTCGGCGTCGGCAACGGTCGGCTTGTCGTCCGGCCCCTCGATCAGCGCGGCCTCGCGCTCGAGCCCATGCTGCGCGCCGAACAGGCGGACGGCCTGCAGCCAGGTCCTGTCGATGAACTGGAACAGGCCGGAAGCCGACGACGTGCTGGCGCGGGCGGTGGCGCGCAGGCTTGATTCCTTGTCGGCGATGGCCATCAGCAGGGTCGGGTCGTAATCGGCGCGCTGCGCGGCGCGGATCACCGTCTCGACGAGGCGCCGGCGCACGTTGACCGGGCCGAATTGCAGCTTGTCGGCGCCGTCGCCGAAGATGGCGAGCTGACGGGCGAGTTCCTCTTCCGGGATCAGGCGGGACCAGACCTGCGCCGCCATATCCAGCGAGGAATCCTCGTCGAGCGGTCCTTTGGCGAGCGCGATTTCAGGCGTTTCGGACTTGCGGCGCTTGCCGGGAACGATGGTCGCCGGCGCGTTCTCGAAGGCGACCTTGCGCGTGGCGCGCGGCTGCGGCGCCGCCGGATCGGCCTCGCGCTCGACCATGTGCGTCGCCACGAGGACGAATGCGGCAAACACCGCAAATACGCCGACAAGGCGCGCGATGCTGAATCCCCGCGCCATCCCGCTCGATCTGGCGGGACCACCGGGCTTAGAACCTGCCGACATCGCGTAACGAGTCATGCGTTAGTCCGCGCGCCGCGAATCAGCGGCCTCAAGCCTCGCGATAGTCAAGGGATGCGGCGAGAGATTGGCGGCAGGCGCCACAATTTTGTCACAGGTCGGCGGCGGCCTTTCAACCGCCCTCAGTTTTGCGCCTGCGCCGGGATGCGGCCAGCCACCGCGCGCACCTTGCGCGGCGCGGCAAACCAGATGGCGGCCGAGGACACGAAGGTCAGCGCGACGCAGAGCCAGAAGGCCTGGTCGTACGCGCCGAGCCGGTCGTACATCGCGCCTGCGACAAAGGGTCCCGCCGCCCCGCCGGCAAGCGAGGCGAGCGACAGCGAGCCGAAGATCGACCCGTAATGCCGGCCTTCGAAAATCTCGAAGGCGACGGTGCCGAACACGGCCGTGACGCCGTAGCCGAGCAGGCCCTGGGCGACGACCATGGCGTAGAGCCAGCCGGGGGTCGGCGCGCCCTTCATGGCGATCAGCGCGAGATAGGTGAGCGTGAAGCCGAAGGAGCCGATGGTCCACACCCATTCGCGCCCGATGCGGTCCGACAGCCAGCCGAGCCCGATCTGGCCGGGAATGCCGGCGAGGCTGACCGCGCCCAGCGCCCAGGCGGCTGTCGTCGGCGAGTAGCCGATCTCCACCAGATATTTCGTCTGGTGCACCTGCACCGCGTACCAGGTGAAAAGACCCGTGAAATAGCCGACCGCCAGCATCCAGAAGCGAAACGTCCTGATGGCGCGGCCAAGCGTCCAGTCGACCGCCGCCCATTTGGCGTCGACGATATTGCTGCGCTTGACCGGCCCCCCGGCCGCCGTGGCGGCGTCGCCATCCGGCTCCAGGCCGAGATCGGCGGGCTTGCGGGCGACGAAAAGATTGAGCGGCGCCAGCACGGCGATCAGCGACACGCCCAGAATGACGCAGGCCGTGCGCCAGCCGTAGCGCTCGATCCAGGTCTGGAAGGCCGGCAGCAGCAGAATGGAGCCGACGCCGACGCCGGAAAACGCCACGCTGATCGCAAGGCCGCGCCGGCGCAGGAACCAGTTGGGCAGATAGAGCGACTGGCCGGTGAAGGTGAGGCAGACGCTGCCGCCGCCCACCAGCATGCCGAGCGTGAGGTAGAGGTGCCAGGGCGCGCTGGTCAGCGGCGCGAGCAGGAGACCCGCGCCGACCAGAAAAATGCCGATCTCGATGACGAAGCGCGGGCCCCGGGAGTCCATGAGCCTGCCGAGCGCCGGGCTCAGGAGCGCCGAGGTGAGGAAGCCGAAGGAAAAGGCGCCGGCGACGGTGGCGCGCTCCCAGCCGAACTCCGCGACGATGGGCGCAAACAGCAGCGAGAAGGACGTGCGCGCGTTGACGCCGATCGCCATGGTGACGAAGGCGACGGCGACGATGACCCAGCCGTAGAAGAACGGAAGCCGCCGGGCGAGGGACGCGATCACGCGAGCAATTCCGCCGCGCGCGCCCGCGACACCGGCGCTTCCGACAGCAGCGCGTCGGCGAAGGCGGCCTCGCGCGCGCCGGTCTGCAGGTCGAAAGGATCGGGCGCGCTCAGACGATGATCGAGCACGAGGCGCGAGAACAGCAGCCGCCGGGCGTCGCCGCGGCGCTCGTGCGTCTGCTGCGCCTCCCAGGCGAGCGTGACGGCGCTGGCGACGTGATAGAGCACGCTGGTGGCGCGGCGCGCTTCCGCTTCGTTCTCGCCCTGCCCCGCCACCTTCTGCGCCAGCGCGATAGCGCGGTCCACGGCGTCCTTCAGGCGATCGCGGTGCGCCTGCGGGGCGACGTCCGTCTCGCCGATGCGCGCGAAGAGGTCTGCGCCGAGCGCGCTTTCGGCGTGATGGCGGCCGACGGCGCGCGTGATGGAATCGAGCGCGACGATATTGCTCGTGCCTTCCCAGATGGAGCCGAGATAGGAATCGCGCAGCACGCGCGCGCTGGCGAACTCCTCGACATAGCCGATGCCGCCGCGCATCTCGAGCGCGTCGCCCGCGACCTTGCGGGCGTCGCGCGTGATGCGGAACTTCATGACCGGCGTCAGCATCCGCACCAGCGCGGCGGCCTCCTGGCTGCCGGCGATCTCGGCGCGGTCGAGCGCGGTCGCGGTCACGAAGCTCAGGGACAGGGCCTGCTCCACCGGCAGCATGAGTTTCAGCAATTGCCGGCGCGCCAGCGGCATGTCGACGATGAGCTTGCCGAAGACATAGCGATTGCGCGCGACGTGGAAGGAATCGGTGAGCGCGCGGCGCATCAGCGCCGTCGACTTCACGCCGTTCGACAGGCGCGACCAGTTGACCATTTCCGCCATCTGCACGAAGCCGCGGTCGAGCCGGCCGAGCGGGTAGCAGATCGCGCCCTCGAACTTGATCTCGCCCGAGGCCATGGAGCGCGTGCCGAGTTTCTCCTTGAGGCGCACGATGCGATAGGCGTTGGCGGACCCGTCGTCGAGAAAGCGCGGCATGAGGAAGAGCGCGAGGCCGCGCGTGCCCGGCCCCGCCCCCTCCGGCCGCGCGAGCAGCGTCGCCACCTTGCCGTCGGCGTTGGAGCAGAACCATTTCTCGCCGTAGAGGCGCCACTGGCCGTCCTCGAGACGCGCGACGGTGGTCAGCGAGCCGACGTCGGAGCCGCCCTCCTTCTCCGTCATGAATTGCGCGCCCTGCGTCAGGACGCCCATGTCGGTCGTCGTCAGGCCGTCGAGATATTTCGCCTTCAGCGCGTCGTCGCCGTAGCGCGACAGCAGCATGGCCGAACCGTCGGTGACGTTGATCGGACAGCCCATGCCGAACTCGGCCTGGTTGAAGAGATAGGTGAAGGCGTGCTTGGCGGCGGCAGGATAGACGTCCGGCCAGCCCATGACTCCATTGCGATGCGACAGCGCGTGGATGCCGAAGCGCCCGAAGGCCGCGTCCTCTAGCTCGCGATAGGCGGGATGATATTCGATGGTCTGCACGTCGCGACCGAACTTGTCGCGCTGGTGCAGGATGGGCGTATGGCGGTCGGCGAGCCGCGCGCATTCGTCGAGGCGGCCGCCGACGAGGCCGCCCAATTCGACGAGATGCGGCTCGACATGCGCGCGCAGCCTCGGCTCGAGATGGATGTCGAGCAGGTCCTGCAGCGAGCGGTCGAGCGTGTAGAAATTGAGGCCCGTCGTATCCGGCGCGATGGCGTCGGAATTGACGCGAAGCGGCTTGTTCATCTCTCCTCCCGGGGATTTTTTGGGCAGGATGATACGACGCCAAACGCGCCGCGCAACGCGCGTGCGTCACAGACCACCCATGTCACCCCGGACAGGCGAAGGCTGATCCGGGCCCAGCGCGGGCCTGGCCTCCGGACGCCGGCTCTCCGCTTCGCTCCGGCTAGGGCGACATAACGGAGCGTGGCGCCGCGCTCGCAATGACGGCCCGCAACCCCTATGTAACCCTCACCCGCCCCGCTCACGCCAGCCCGAGTCCCACATGAATTTCTGGATCGATTTCGGAGGTTTCGCGCTCAGGTCTTTCTGGATCGCCGCGATGATCGCGCTTGTCGTCGTCATCCCGATCATCTTCGGCGCGCGAACGCAGAAGCGGCGCGAGGAGGATGTGAAGGTGTCGAGCCTCGACGAGCGATTCGACCTTATGGAAGCCCAGATCCGCGTCGCGACGGATGGCGCGAAGGGCGCGAAAGCCTTCCTGAAGGAGCGCAAGAAGGCGGCCAAGCTGCACGACGATTCCGCGAAGCGCGTCTATCTCGTCGCCTTCAAGGGCGATCCCATGGCCAGCGGACATGCGGCCTTCGCGCGAAAAATCACGGCCGCGCTGATGGCGGCGCGTGCGGGCAAGGACGAGATCGTGGTGACGCTCCATTCGCCGGGCGGGCTTGTGTCGGCCTACGGGCTGATGGCGGCGCAGATGCAGCGCGTGCGGCGCGCGGGCGTGGAGCTGACGGCCTGCGTCGACCAGGTCGCCGCCAGCGGCGGCTACATGATGGCGGTCGTCGCCAACCGCATCGTCGCCGCGCCTTTCGCGGTGGTCGGCTCCATCGGAGTCGTCGCGCAGGTTCCCAACGTCAATCGCCTGCTCAAGAAGATCGACGTGGACTACGAGGAATTGACGGCAGGCGAGCACAAGCGGCCGATCTCCGTTCTCGCGCCGATCACCGACGAAGGCCGCGAGCATTTCCGTCACAAGCTCGAGGAGACGCATGTCGCCTTCAAGGATTTCGTGCGCGAGAACAGGCCGGCGCTGAATGTGGAAGCTGTCGGCGACGGCGACTATTGGTACGCGACGGACGCGCTGAAACTCGGGCTGATCGACGCCATCTCGACATCGGACGAATATCTGATGAATCAGCGCGGCAAGGCGCGGCTGTTCGTGATCGACGCGCCGGAGAAGAAGACGCTGATGAAGGCGCTGTTCGGGCGGTTGGGGGAAGCAGGCGCGCGGATGATTGGCGGATAAACCTCCGCCTCCCGTCGTTGCGCGGAGCGGAGCGACGAACGCTACACGTGCTCCACCGCCACGATCCCCGGAATCGCCTTCAACGCCCCGGCGATCGCCGCATTGACGGGGAACTTGCCCGGCAGCTTCACCTCCACCTCGTCGCCGGGACCGCGCATCAGCACGAGCGACACGTCGCCCTCGCCCCTGCCCTTCAGGCGCTGCTCGATCGAGGGCAGCGGCGCGGGATCGCGCAGGAAGATGCGCAGGCCCTTCTGGATGCGCGCGGCGGCCTGATCGAGCGGCTCGACGGCAATGATGCGCGCGCGAATGTCCTCGCCCTCGACATGCGCCTGCAGGTTGACGAGCAGGCACGCGCCCTTCTCCAGAAGATCGCGGTACTGGTTGAGCCCCTCCTGGAACAGGATCGCCTCGTATTGTCCCGAAGCGTCGGACAATTGCACGATGCCCATCTTGTTGCCGGTCTTGGTGCGGCGCTCGGCGCGGTCGAGCACGGCGGCGGCGAGACGGCCGGCGGAGGCGCCCTTCTTCACCGCGCGCGCAAATTCCGCATAGGGCTGCACGCGCAACTTCGCGAGAACCCCTTCGTAAGCGTCGAGCGGATGGCCCGAAAGGAAGAAGCCGACCGCGTCGAATTCGCGCTTCAGCTTTTCCGCCGCCGACCAGGCCTGCGCCTTCGGCGTGACGAAAGGCTCGGCGCCGCCCGCGCCGAACAGCGCGCTCTGTCCGCGTTCGCGCTCGTCCTCCATGCGGTTGGCGGTGGCGAGGATCGGCTCGACGGCCGCGAAGGCGCGCGCGCGGTCCGGCTCCAGCTCGTCGAAGGCGCCGGCGGCGGCGAGGCTTTCGAGCACCTTCTTGTTGACCTCGCGCGGCGAGATCGCCGCCGCCACATCGCCCAGCGAACGAAACGGCCGCGCCTTTCGCGCACGAACGATCGCTTCGGCCTGGCCTTCGCCGACGCCCTTCACGGCGGAAAGCGCATAGCGAACCGAAAGCGCTGCGCCCGTGTCGTCCTGCTTTTCATGCACGTCGAAATCGACGCCGGAATGCACGATGGACGGCGGATCGACGCGCACGCCCTGACGTCGCGCCTCGTTGCGGAATTCCGCGAGCTTGTCGGTATTGCCCTTGTCGAGCGTCATGGAGGCGGCGAGAAACTCCACGGGATAGTTCGCCTTGAACCACGCCGTCTGGTAGGCGATCAGCGCGTAGGCGGCGGCATGGCTCTTGTTGAATCCGTAGTCGGCGAATTTCGCCAGCAGGTCGAAAATCTCGTCGGCCTTGGCCTTCTCCAGCCCGCCCTCGACCGCCCCCGAGACGAAGCGCGCGCGCTGCGCATCCATTTCCGACTTGATCTTCTTGCCCATCGCGCGGCGCAGCATGTCGGCCTCGCCGAGCGAATAGCCCGACAGCACCTGCGCGATCTGCATCACCTGTTCCTGATAGATGATGACGCCGAAGGTCTCCTTGAGAATGTGCTCGATCTTCGGGTGGATGTAATTGGCGTCCTCCTCGCCGAGCTTCACCGCGCAATAGGTCGGAATGTTCGCCATCGGCCCCGGACGATAAAGCGCGACCAGCGCGATGATGTCCTCGAAACGGTCCGCGCGCATCTCCACCAGCGCCTTGCGCATACCCGCGCTTTCGAGCTGGAACACGCCGACCGTCTCGCCGCGTCCGAGCATGTCGTATGTTTTCTTGTCGTCGAGGGGGATCTTGGACAGGTCGATGTCGATCTTGCGATTCTTGAGAAGCGCGACCGTGGTCGAAAGCGTGGTGAGCGTCTTCAGGCCGAGAAAGTCGAACTTCACCAAGCCGGCGGGCTCGACCCATTTCATGTTGAATTGGGTCGCCGGCATGTCGGACTTCGGATCGCGATAGAGCGGCACGAGTTCATGCAGGGGCCGGTCGCCGATGACGACGCCGGCGGCGTGCGTCGAGGCGTTGGAATAGAGGCCCTCGAGCTTTTCCGCGATCTCGAGCAGGCGGGCGACCTGCGAGTCGCTGTCGGCCGCCTCCCTCAGGCGCGGCTCGCTCGAGATCGCCTCCTTCAGCGTCACGGGTTTGGCGGGATTCTGCGGAATGAGTTTGGCGAGCTTGTCGACATGGCCAAGCGGCATCTGCAGCACGCGCCCGACATTGCGCACGACGCCGCGCGCGAGAAACGAGCCGAAGGTGATGATCTGCGCGACGCGATCGGCGCCGTAGCGGCGCTGCACATAGGCGATGACCTCGTCGCGCCGGCTCTGGCAGAAGTCGATGTCGAAGTCCGGCATCGACACGCGTTCGGGATTGAGGAAGCGCTCGAACAGCAGCGCGAAACGCATGGGATCGAGATCGGTGATGGTGAGCGCGTAGGCGACCAGCGAGCCCGCGCCCGAACCGCGCCCCGGCCCCACCGGAATGCCCTCGTCCTTGGCGTATTTGATGAAGTCCGCGACGATCAGGAAGTAGCCGGGGAATTTCATCTTCTCGATGACGTCGAGCTCGAACGCCAGCCGCTGCTCATAGTCGGCGACCGTGAAATCGTGCGCTGGCGGATGGGCCGCAAGACGCGCCTTCAGACCGTCTTCCGCCTGCCGGCGCAATTCCGCCGCCTCCGCGATCTCCGCATCGGCGCCCGCCATGTCGCCGGTCGTGAAGCGCGGCAGGATGGGCTTGCGCGTCTTCGGCCGGTAGGAACAGCGCAGCGCGACCGCCACGGAATTGTCGGTCGCCTCCGGCAGGTCGGCGAAGAGCGCGCGCATTTCCGCGCGGGTCTTGAAGCGATGCTCCGGCGTCAGCCGTCGGCGGGCGTCGTCGCCGAGCGAGGCGCCGTCGGAAATGCACAGCAGCGCATCGTGCGCCTCGAAATCGGAGCGCGCGGCGAAATACGGTTCGTTGGTTGCGACCAGCGGCAAAGAGCCGCGGTAGGCGATGTCGAGCAGGTAGCGTTCGGCGGCGCGCTCGGTCTCGTCGCTGTGGCGCTGCAGCTCCACGTAGAGCCGGTCGCCGAAAATATCCTTCAGGCGCTCGATACGGGCCCGGGCAAGATCGACCTGGCCTTCGCGGACCAGGCTGTCGATCGGACCTGCCGGGCCGCCGGTCAGCGCGATGAGGCCGGAGGCGTCGTCGGCGAGCGCGGCGATGGCGGCCCGTGGCTCGCCCGTCGTTTCGCTGTCGAGCCAGGCGCGCGAGACGAGCCGCATCAATTGCTCGTAGCCCGTCTCGTTGCGGGCGATGAGGACGAGGCCGCCGGCGCCGGCGACGGGAAGCTCGAGGCCGCTCGCCGGCGCCGGACGGTCGCCGAAATCGACGCCGAGCTGCACGCCGACGATCGGCTGCACGCCCTCCTTGGCGAGCTTCTCGGAAAACTCCAGCGCGCCGAACAGATTGTTGGTGTCGGTGATGGCCAGCGCCGGCTGCTCGTCGGCGACCGCGAGCTTGGCCAGCCTGGCGATGCTCAGCGCGCCCTCGCGCAGCGAATAGGACGAGTGGACGTGCAGGTGCACGAAACCGACGTCGCGACAAATATCCAAAACGGCCTCCGGAGCGGAGGTCGGACTTTAGGGAGAGTCGCGGCGCGGTTGAAGCATGATCGCGCAGCCCGGATCGCGCCCGGTCAAGCTACCGCATGAAGCGCGGCGCCCATTGCGCCGACGCCCGCCACGAACAGGCCGATGGCCAAGATTTCCACGAGATCCCCGACCGTCGCCCGCATTTTCGCCTCACCATCCATACCCTGTTCGGACACTATATGTTCACTTTCTGTTCCTTTCAACCGAATGCGCAAAACGCCCACGAACAGGGTTAACGACACAGCGGCAAATCTTTGGAATGGCAGGAAAAGTGGCCCCGACGCTCAAATTGGGGGGCAAGCGCCGGGGCCTGTCACATTGAACTCGCGTCCATAAAATTGTGACAACTGAAACAGTAGCGCACAGATTCTTTGCTCACAATGGCGGCGCCTGAGATTTTTTGCACGGAGCCCGCCGCTTCCGGCGAAAACGCACGAATTCCGGCGCCGTCGTTTGCTCATCAAGTCTTAATCGGACCAGGCCTAGGATTGGCGCCGATGCACAACGGGACCAGCCCATGACACAGCCCCGCAAGGCCGAGCGAATCCGCAGCCTGTTGAGCGCGCAAGTGATTTTCGCCAACGCGCCCTCGGTGGGCTGCATCGTGAAGAATTTCTCGCCCGCCGGCGTGCGGCTCGAAATCCCCGACCGCATGCCGCTGCCGAACGAGTTCGACCTGCACATTCCGCACAAGGGCCGGACGTTTCACGCGCGCGTCGCCTGGCGCGGCGACGGCATCGTGGGGGCGGAATTCGTGGAGCCCGGCGAAGCGGCGGTCGAGCGCCATACGCTGGAGGACGAAGGCGACCGCCTGGATCGGCTGATGCTGGAAAACGCCAAGCTGCGCGCCAAGGTCCTGCTGCTCAAGCAGCGCATCGCGCAATTGACGGGCGAAGCCTAGCGTCCCTATTCCAGCTCGACGATGCGCCCGTCGCGCAAGGTGATGCGACGGTCCATGCGCGCGGCCAGTTCGAAATTATGCGTGGCGACGAGCGCGGCGAGCCCCGTCGCGCGCACCAGCGTCATCAGCGTCTCGAACACATGTTCGGCGGTGCGGGGATCGAGATTGCCGGTCGGCTCGTCCGCCAGCAGCACCAGCGGCGCATTGGCGATCGCGCGCGCGATGGCGACGCGCTGCTGCTCGCCGCCCGACAATTCCGCCGGCCGATGCGCGCCGCGCGCGCCCAGGCCGAGATAAGCCAGAAGCTCGTCGGCGCGCTTGCCCGCCTCCTTCTTGTCGAGGCCGCGTATCATCTGCGGCAGCATGATATTTTCGCGCGCCGAAAACTCGGGCAGCAGATGATGGAACTGGTAGACGAAGCCGATGGCCCCACGCCGCAGCGCCGTGCGGCCGTCATCCGACATGGCGCTGGTGGACGCGCCCTCGACCAGCACGTCGCCGGCGTCGGGCCGCTCCAGCAGGCCCGCGACATGCAGCAGCGTCGATTTGCCGGCGCCTGACGGCGCAGTCAGCGCGACGGCCTCGCCGGTGCGCAGCGTGAGATCCGCGCCGCGCAGAATTTCGAGGCGCGAATCCCCTTGCTGGTAGTGGCGCTCGACGCCGACGAGACGGAGGGCGTCGGTCATGGGCGCGCGCGCTGCAGCGCCACGAGGGACAAATGGGCCATCTGCATCATTCGTACCTCAGCGCCTCGACCGGATCGAGGCTCGCCGCGCGCCAGGCGGGATAGAGGCTGGCGAGGATCGACAGGATCAGCGTCATGACCACGACCGCGACGACCTCGCGCGGATCGACCACCGAGGGAAGGCGCGACAGGAAATAGATTTCCGCCGGAAAGAGATCGGCGTGCAGCAGCCGGTTCAGCAGCGTGCGGATAGCCTCGAGGTTGTGCGCGAGCGCGAGGCCGAGCAGCGTGCCGGCGATCACGCCGGCGACGCCGATCGACGTGCCGGTGATGAGGAAGACCCGCATGACCGAATATTTGGTTGCGCCCATGGTGCGCAGGATGGCGATGTCGTGGGCCTTGTCGCGCACCAGCATGATGAGGCCGGAGATGATGTTGAGCGCGGCCACCAGAACGATCAGCGTGAGGATGATGAACATGACGTTGCGCTCGACCTTGAGCGCGTTGAAGAAGGTCTCGTTCGCCTGCCGCCAGTCGGTGAGGATGACGGGGCGGCCCGCCGCCTCCTGGATCTTCGGCCGCATTTCGTCGATCTTCTCGGCATTGTCGAGAAAGACCTCGATCACCGAGACCTCGCCGTCGCGGTTGAAATAGGCCTGCGCCTCGCTCAGCGGCATGTACACGAAGACGCCGTCGAATTCCGCCATGCCCATCGAGAAGATGGCGCGCACCGGATAGGCCTTGATGCGCGGCGCGACGCCGAACGGCGTCTGCGCGCCGCGCGCCGTGAGGATGCTGATCGTGTCGCCGACGCGCGCGGACAGTTTGTCCGCCATGCGGCGGCCGATGACGACGCTGGCGGGATGGTCCTCGTCGACCTTGTCGAAGCCGAATATCTCGCCCGTCTTGATGTTGCCCGCCACGCCCGGCAGCTTTTCGAGATCGGCCTCGCGCACCCCGCGCGCCAGCGCGCCGGTCTGGCCGAAGGGCGAGGAAACGCCGGCCGCGCCCTCGATCATCGGCAGGGCCATGGCCACGCCTTTGACCTTGCGGATGCGCTCGGTCATCTCGTCGTAATCCTTCATCGGCGCGTCGGCGGCCTGCACGAAGATATGCCCGTTGACGCCGACGATCTTGTCGAGCAGCTCCTTGTGGAAGCCGTTCATCACGCTCATCACGACGATGAGCGTGGCGACGCCGAGCATGATGCCGAGGAATGAAAAGCCGGCGATGACGGACACCAGGCCGCGGGCGCGACGCGCGCGCAGGTAGCGCAGCGCCAACGTCCACTCGAACGGCGCAAACGGCTTCGTGCGCGAAGGGAGCGCTGCGGCCGGCGCGGAGGTGTCGAAAGCGGCGTCGGTCATGCGGCGCGAACGGTCCTCATCCGCAAACCTTCTGCAGCGCGTCGTCGGGCGACAGCATCGCCTTCTCGCCCGTCTTGCGGTTCTTCACCTCGACCTTGCCTTCCGCGAGGCCCTTGGGGCCGACGATCACCTGCCAGGGCAGGCCGATCAGGTCCATGGTGGCGAATTTCGCGCCCGGGCGTTCGTCGCGGTCGTCGTAGAGCGTGTCGACGCCAGCGGCGCCCAGCCTGGCGTAGAGGTCGGCGCAGGCGGCGTCGGTCGCCGCGTCGCCGACCTTCAGGTTGGCGAGGCCGACCTTGAACGGCGCGACCGATTCCGGCCAGACGATGCCGTTGTCGTCGTGGCTCGCCTCGATGATCGCGGCGACCAGCCGCGACGGGCCGATGCCGTAGGACCCCATCTGCACGGGCGTCTCCTTGCCGTCCGGGCCGTTGACGACGGCCCGCATCGGTTCGGAATACTTGGTCCCGAAGTAGAAAATATGGCCGACCTCGATGCCGCGCGCAGAGACCCTGTCGACCTCGCTCAGGCCCTCGAATTTCGCGGCGTCGTGCATTTCCTCGGTGGCGGCGTAGCGGCTCGTCCACTTGTCGAACACGCCCTGCATGGTCGCCGCGTCGTCGAAATCGATATTCGCGGGCGGGACTTCGAAATCGAGGAAATCCTTGTGGCAGAACACCTGGCTCTCGCCGGTAGACGCCAGCACGATGAATTCGTGGCTGAGGTCGCCGCCGATCGGGCCGGTGTCGGCGCGCATCGGGATCGCCTTCAGGCCGAGGCGCGCGAAGGTGCGCAGATAGGCGGTGAACATGCGGTTGTAGGAATGGCGCGCGCCGGCCTCGTCGAGATCGAAGGAATAGGCGTCCTTCATCAGGAATTCGCGGCCGCGCATGACGCCGAAGCGCGGGCGCACCTCGTCGCGGAACTTCCACTGGATGTGGTAGAGATTGAGCGGTAGGTCCTTGTAGGACTTCACATAGGCCCGAAAGATCTCGGTGATCATTTCCTCGTTGGTCGGCCCGTACAGCATCTCGCGCTCGTGCCGGTCCTGGATGCGCAGCATCTCCTTGCCATAGGCCTCGTAGCGGCCGGATTCGCGCCAGAGTTCGGCCGACTGGATGGTCGGCATCAGGACTTCGATGGCGCCGGCGCGGTTCTGCTCCTCGCGCACAATGGCGTTGATCTTGTTGAGCACGCGCAGGCCCAACGGCAGCCAGGCGTAGATGCCGGCCGATTCCTGCCGGATCATGCCGGCGCGCAGCATGAGGCGGTGCGAGACGATTTCGGCCTCCTTCGGGTTCTCGCGAAGGATGGGCAGGAAATAGCGGGAAAGGCGCATCGGTCGTCGTCTCGAATCTGCTGCGGCGCGTCAGGGCCAGTTCAAACGCAAGGCCCGGCAAAACACAAGGGAAGCCCGTCATTTGCGACCGCGCCGCCGGCTGGACGGCCGCTCGTCGTCCGGCACGAGACGGTCAGGTCGGCGACAAATGACAATTCGCGGCCTGACAAAGACCGAATTGTGCGTTGCGGGATGAAATTTTATACGAATTTTGATCTTGACCCGTCGACAAAGAGAAAACCCTTGTCTAGGGTCCAGCGCCTAACCGTAAGGGCCGCGTCCGGATCGCCGGATGCCGCAGTCCAAGTCGAGGGAGGACGCTGGGATCCGCACGACGCCGTCGGGCGTCGGAAGAGCCGCAGAGCCACGCGGAGACCGGTTCAAGGACACGGGCAGAGAATGGGAGCGGGAGCAGCGTCGGCTGCCCCGCTCTTTTTATTTTCAGACCGCTTCGCGGTCGTTCAGCCCAGCCGTAACGCCTCTTTCAAGAAGCTCGCCATCGTCGTCTCGACGTCCGCGCCGCCCGAGGTCGGCGTCGTCTTCGGATAGAAATGCGTGGAATTGGCCAGCCGCTCCAGACGGTAGCGCGCGCCGACTTCCTCGAAGCGCGCGGCCATCGGCGGGGCCGCCTCGGCCATGACCGGCAGATCGCGGTCCCCGACGAACATCAGCACGGCGGGCTCGTCCGCCGCGCCGGTCACGCACGTCCTGCGCGCCGTCTCGGACAGTCGTCCCGACAGGGAGATCACAGCGGCGACCGGCGCGCGCTCGACGAAGGCGGCGGCGAGCGAAATAACCGCGCCCGCCGAAAATCCGCCTATGGCGATGCGATGGATGTCGACGCCGTAATGCCGCGAGCGGCTGCGGACGAAACCGATCGCATGGACCATGTCATCCGTCGCCGCTTCGATTCCGCGCGCAAGCTCGTCGTCGGTCGCGGGCGGCAGGCCCAACATGCCGCGCACGACATTGACGCGATCCTTGTTCATCGGTTCGGCCGGATCGAGCACGGGCGTGACGCCGCCCTCGCAATCCTCCTGCGTCAGGCGGTAGTCGATGCAGAAGCAGACATAGCCGCGCGCCGCGAAGAGGCGGCAATATTCCGCGACCGGCGTCGAATAGCCCTCGGCGTCGCCGAATTCGTCCGTTTCCTTCGAGCCGCGATGGAACGCGCCGCCGAAGGCGAGAATGAGCGCCGGGCGCGCGCCGCCCGCGTCGCCGACAGGGCTATAGGCGTCGAGCTTAAGGTCGCGATAGCGCAGCCCCTTCGTGAAATCGACGCCGCCGACGGCGTATTTCACATCCCTTTCGACGCGCACGTCGAACCGCTTCCCGAGATAATCGCCCACGCCCTGCCCCGCTTGCGCTTGTTCCCCGAATGCTAGGCGAAGGCGCGGCGGCGGGGCAACCGGCCTATTTCTTCGCGTAGGCGCCCGTATAGGTCCCGTCGGCGATGGCCTGCATGATCTCGGCCTCGCGCGCCAATTGCTTTCCCACGGCCGCTGCGAGATCGACGGCGATCTCGCGCGAAAACGTCACGACGCCATCCTCGTCGCCGACGACGATGTCGCCGGGCGAGACGACGGTTCCCGATATGGCGACCGGAACGTCGAGCGCGCCCGGCCCGTCCTTGTAGGGGCCGCGATGCGTGACGCCGCGCGCGAAGCACGGGAAGTCGGAGGCGGCAAAGGCCGCCGAATCCCGGATCGCGCCGTCGATGACGAAGCCCGCGACGCCGCGCTTCTCGGCGATCGCCTTCATGATCTCGCCGACGAGAGCGCGCGAGACGTCGCCCTCGCCCGCCACCACGACGACGTCGCCAGGCTCGACGACATCGAGCATCTTGTGGATGAACAGGTTGTCGCCGGGACGGGTCCGCACGGTGCGCGCGGGGCCGAGGAGATGGCCGCGACGATGGAACGGGCGCAGGCCCGTGAGGCCTGCGAGCCGGTCGAGATTGTCGCTGACGACGGCGGTCGGCGCGTTCTGGAAGGCTTCGACGAGGGCGCGGTCGGGGCGGGTGAAACTCTGCATCTTCATTCCTCTACGCGCTCTCGCCGCGCGCCCATCCTTCCCTGCATTCGGCGACGTAATCGGCGTAGCGCCCCTCCGCGATCGCTTTTCGCGCGCCGGCCATCAGGTCCTGATAGTAGGCGAGATTGTTCCAGGTCAGCAGCATCATCGCCAGAATCTCCCCGGATTTGACGAGATGATGCAGATAGGCGCGCGAATAGTCGCGCGCCGCCGGGCAGCTCGACTCCGCGTCGAGCGGGCGCGGGTCGGCGGCGTGTTTCGCGTTCCTCAGGTTCACGCGGCCGAAGCGCGTATAGGCGAGGCCGTGCCGGCCGGCGCGCGTCGGCATGACGCAGTCGAACATGTCGACGCCGCGCGCCACGCTTTGAAGAATGTCGTCGGGCGTGCCGACGCCCATGAGATAGCGCGGCTTGTCCTGCGGCAGATGCGGCTCGACCGTCTCGATCATCGCCAGCATCACGTCCTGCGGCTCGCCGACCGCCAGCCCGCCGACGGCGAGTCCGTGAAAATCCATGCCGGCCAGCGCTTTCGCGCTCTCGACGCGCAGCGCGCGATCGTCGCCGCCCTGGACGATGCCGAAGATCGCCCTGCCCTCTTGCGCAGCAAAGGCCTTGCGCGAGCGCTCGGCCCAGCGCAGCGACAGGCGCATGGCGCGCTCCTGGTCGTCGCGCGCGGCCGGAAGGCGGATGCATTCGTCGAACTGCATCTGGATGTCGGAGCCGAGCAGCGCCTGGATTTCCATGGAGCGCTCGGGCGTCAGCACATGCTTCGAGCCGTCGATATGCGACTGGAAGGTCACGCCCTTCTCGTCGAGCTTGCGCAGCTTGGCGAGCGACATCACCTGAAAGCCGCCGGAATCCGTGAGGATCGGGTGCGGCCAGTTCATGAATTTGTGGAGGCCGCCGAGTTCGGCGACGCGCTCTGCGCCCGGCCGCAGCATGAGGTGATAGACGTTGCCGAGCACGATATCGGCGCCGAGCTCCCGCACCTGCCCGGCATACATGGCCTTCACCGTCGCCGCCGTGCCGACGGGCATGAAGGCGGGCGTGCGGATTTTTCCGCGCCCGGTCGTGATCTCGCCCGTGCGGGCGGCGCCGTCGGTCGCGGCGATTTTCAGGGAGAAGCCGGTCATGGCGGCTTCATAGAGGGGTGTGGGCGCCGAGGATAGAGACCCCCGGAAACAGGCTGCGTCCACTTCCCTCCCCCATGTGGGGGAGGGAATCTGATCCTTGCATCGGCTTGCCGCGCGGTCGCGCAATCCGTAAGCACCCCGCCATGATCCCTTGGGTCCATATCGACACGGCCGACATCCCCGGCGGCGAAGGAACCCTGCGCCTCAAGCGGCGCGGGACGGAGTTCTCCATCATGCTCGGCGACAACGAGCTGATGAACTCGCGCCTCAGCGGCTCGGAGCAGGCGCTGGCCACGCTCGCCTGCGAACGCCTGCAGGGACGGCCGCCGCGGCTGCTGATCGGCGGGCTCGGCATGGGCTTCACCCTGCGCGCCGCGCTGGACAAGCTCGGGCCGCAGGCAGACGTCGTCGTCGCGGAACTGGTCCCCGCCGTCGTCGCCTGGGCGCGCGGGCCGATGGCCGAGGTATTCAAGGGCAGCCTCGACGATCCCCGCGTGACGATCCGCGAGGCGGACGTCGGCGCCCTGATCAAGGCCGGGCGCGGAGGCTGGGACGCGATCCTGCTCGACGTCGATAACGGCCCGGACGGGCTGACGCGCGAGTCCAACGACCGGCTCTATTCCGCCGGCGGCCTGCGCAGCGCCTTCGCGGCGCTGCGCCCCGGCGGCCTGCTGGCCGTCTGGTCCTCGGGACCGGACGCAGCCTTCACAAAGCGGCTGAAGCAGGCCGGCTTCGCCGTCGAGGAGGTTCGCGCCCGCGCCAACGGCAAGGGCGGCGGGGCGCGGCATGTGATCTGGATCGCGGCGAAGGCGGGGCGCGCGGCCCCGAGGTAGCCTAGCGCGGCGCGAGGCCTTATACGGGCGACCGACGATTGCGAAGAGTGTCATCCCGGACGATCGCGCAGCGATCGAGCCGGGACCCAGGGCCCGGATCGCCGGCGTTGCTCTGGATCCCCGCTTTCGCGGGGATGACACTCGGGATGTTGCAAGGAGACGGAACGTGGACGGCAAGATTCTGCAACGGCTGCCCGCCGGCGAGCGCGTCGGCATCGCTTTTTCGGGCGGCCTCGACACATCGGCCGCCGTCCACTGGATGCGCGCCAAGGGCGCCCTGCCCCACGCCTACACCGCCAATCTCGGCCAGCCCGACGAGAGCGACTACGACGACATTCCCCGCAAGGCGCTCGCCTATGGCGCGGTCGCGGCGCGGCTGATCGACTGCCGGCCGCAGCTCGTCGCCGAAGGCATCGCCGCCATCCAGTGCGGCGCCTTCCACATCACCACTGCCGGCGCGACCTATTTCAACACGACGCCGCTCGGCCGCGCCGTCACCGGCACGACGCTGGTGCGCGCGATGATGGAAGACGGCGTCAACATCTGGGGCGACGGCTCGACCTACAAGGGCAACGACATCGAGCGCTTCTACCGCTACGGCCTGCTGACCAATCCTTCGCTGCGCATCTACAAGCCCTGGCTCGACCAGCAGTTCATCGACGAGCTCGGCGGCCGCAAGGAGATGAGCGAATACATGGCCGCCGCCGGCTTCGAGTACAAGGCGAGCGTGGAGAAGGCCTATTCGACGGACTCGAACATTCTCGGCGCGACGCACGAGGCGAAGGACCTCGAATATCTCAACGCCGGGATCAACATCGTCAATCCGATCATGGGCGTCGCCTTCTGGAAGGATGACGTCAAGGTCGCGCGCGAAACGGTGACGGTGCGCTTCGAGCAGGGCCAGCCGGTCGCGCTCAACGGCAAGACGTTCGACGACGCGCTGGCGTTGTTCACCGAGGCGAATGTCATCGGCGGGCGGCACGGGCTCGGCATGTGCGACCAGATCGAGAACCGCATCATCGAGGCGAAGAGCCGCGGCATCTACGAGGCGCCTGGCATGGCGCTGCTGTTCATCGCCTACGAGCGGCTGGTCACCGGAATCCACAACGAAGACACGATCGAGCAATACCGCAACAACGGCCGCCGCCTCGGCCGCCTGCTCTATCAGGGCCGCTGGTTCGATCCGCAGACGCTGATGCTGCGCGAGACGGCGCAGCGCTGGGTGGCGAGCGCGATCACGGGCGAAGTGACGATCGAGCTGCGGCGCGGGAACGACTATTCGATTCTCGACACGACGAGCCCGAACCTGACCTATCACCCTGAAAGACTGACGATGGAAAGCGGCGCCGGCGCCTTCACGCCCGCCGACCGCATCGGCCAGCTCACCATGCGCAACATGGACATCGCCGACACGCGCGAGAAGCTCGGGCTGTATAACGGCGTCGGCCTGCTCGGCGGTTCCGATTTCGAGGCGCTGGCGCTGCCGAAGGCCGGGGAGAAGAAGTAGGAGGCGTTGTCCCTCCCCGCTTGCGGGGAGGTATGGTCCGCCATTGCGAGCGGAGCGAAGCAATCCAGGGTCCCGCCTTGGCGCTGATTGCCTCGTCGCTTCGCTCCTCGCGATGACGGCTGTGGCGCTCACCGCGCTTTCATGAACGCATCGAAATAGGCCGCCAGTTCCTTCCGCCCGTCGAACGGCAGGACGTGGCCGACGTACTGATCCGGGCGCACGATCAACAGGCAACCGCGGTCGCGGTCGATTCCGCGCAGGTTGTAGATGTCCGGCCCGTTCTTGAGATCGGGGCAGAACATCTTTTCGTAGTCGCGCAGGCCGAGCTTGCCCTTCGCCGGCAGCAGGAAGGCCGGCATGTCCTCGATCCTGAGGTCGCGGTGGTTCTGCTGGAAGACCGCGCGAAAATCGATCACGGAATCGATGTCGGCGCCGGCGCCCGTGTAGCGCCTTACGAGCGAAGCCGGATCGCTCTCCAGCCAGTCGCACAGCTTGCGGACCGGCGCATTCGCCGCCGTCGGATCCTCGCGGCCGCAGAAGGCGAAGAGCCGCCAGCGGCCATCCGCCAAGAGCGTATCGCCGAGGCGCTGCGGCTTGCCGTCGCCGAGCCGGACGACGGGGGCGGAGTGAAAGCGCGTTCCGATCTCGAAACCCTTGGCGAGATGCTGGTGCTGGCCCTGCCCCGTCAGCAGCGAGGGCTTGTAGACGGTGGCGACGCCCGCCGTGTAGCGGCCGTGGCGCATGAAATATTCCTGGATCTGCGCAGGCTCGACGCCATCGGGCTTTTCCGGCGACTTCAGCGGCTTCGACAGCATCTGCGTCCACTCGCGGTCGAAGTCGATCAGGTTCTTCGCAATCGTCTGACGTTCGGCGGAATAAGTATGCAGAAACTCCGGCGCGCATTGCCCGCGCAACACGGCGGCGAGCTTCCAGCCGAGGTTGAACGTGTCCTGCATCGACACGTTCATGCCCTGCCCCGCCTTGGCGCTGTGCGTATGGCAGGCGTCGCCGGCGATGAACACGCGCGGCGCCTTCGTCTCGCCGTCCATCACGTCGTCGAACTTGTCGCAGAGGCGCTGGCCGACCTCGTAGACCGACCACCATGCGACTTCCTTCACGTCGAGCGTCCAGGGATGAAAGATGCGCTGGGCGGCGGCGATCAGATAATCGATCGTCACCTCCTTGTTCGGCACGCGCTTGTCCTTCGCCACCTTGTCGAGCTCGACATAGATTCGCACGAGATAGCCGCCCTCCCGCGGGATCAGCACGATCGCGCCTTCGGTCGCCGACTGGATGAGCGATTTCAACCTGATGTCGGGGAATGTGGTGACGGCCAGAATGTCCATCACGCCCCAGGCCTGATTGGCGAAATCGCCTTTCAGCTCGCGGCCCAGAGCCTGCCGCACGCCGGAGCGCGCGCCGTCGCAGCCGACGACATATTTGGCGCGCACCGTTTCGGTCTGGCCCTTGTGCGCCTCGTCGACGCGTTCGAGCGCAACGGCGACGGGATGGCTGCCCTCGCTCGCGACCGTCAGGCCGGCGAAGCGGCGCGAATACAGCGGCTCGAGACGATGGGACGACTTGCGCATGAACTCGAGATAGAAATCATGCACGCGCGCCTGGTTCATGATGACGTGCGGGAAGTCGGACAGGCCGTCCTCGACGTCCTGGATGCGGCCGGAGCGCACGATGTTCTCGCGCTTGTTGTCGTCCGGCTTCCAGAAGGTCGTCTCGTTCACCCAATAGGCCTGGCGCTGCAGGCGCTCGCGAAAACCGAAGCCCTCGAACATTTCCATGGAGCGGCAGGCAATGCCGTCGGCCTGGCCGAGTTGCAGCGGACCGTCCTTCTGTTCGACGATGCAGGTGGTGATGTCCGGAAAGGCGGCAAGTTGCGCGGCGAGCGTGAGGCCGGCCGGGCCGCAGCCAACGATCAGCACGTCGACTTCCGCCGGCGGCCGGTCTGTCGGGGCGGGATGGGCGGAGGCCGGCGCAAGCTCGGGGTCGCCATAGCGATAGCCGTCGACGTGAAACTGCATGATCTGTCTCCCGGAAATTGTCATTCTGGCGCCGCACGGCGAAAACGTCGCGGAGGCGGCTTATTGATAAGCGTACTGATGATTGGTATGCTTGTCAATAATGGCCACATCGGGATTTTGAAGAATGGACGCTACCGAGGCTCCCGGACATCTGGCGCGACGTTTCCACCAGATCGCCGTCGCAGTCTTTCACGCGGAGGTGGAAGCCGCCGGCTGTGACCTGACGCCCGTGCAATATGCGGCGCTGGCCAAGATCGCCGAGGCGCCGGGGCTCGATCAGGCGAGGCTCGCCGGCCTCATCGCCTTCGACCGCACCACGATCGGCGGCGTCGTCGACCGGCTCGTGGAGAAAGGCCTGGTCGCGCGCGAGATCAGCCGCAAGGATCGGCGCGCGCGCGAGTTGCGCATCAGCGACAAGGGCGGCGCCGTATTGGAGAAGATCGCGCCGGCGGTTGCGAAAACGCAGCGCATCCTGCTCAGCGGCCTCAGCGAAAAGGAGGCCGCGCAATTCATGAAATTGCTCGGCAAGGCGATCGCGTCGCTCAACGACCTGTCGCGCGCGCCGCTGCGGGAAGGGTGAAAATCGGGCCTACTTCTTCCACAGGTTCGTCGAATAGCCCGTCTGCACGCGCTCGTCGATCGCCTGCGCCATCGCCTCGTCGCCGCCGACGCGCGGCGCGATGATCTTGCCGAAGAGAATGCGCTGCGCCGGCGGCCAGCTTTCCGGCTCCCACAATTTTGCGCGCAGCATGGCGCGCGCGCAGTGGAAGTAGCAGCGCTCGATATGGATGCGGATGGCGAGCAAGGCCGGGCGCTCCGGCGTCCCCAGTTTTTCACGCAACTCCGCATCGTCGAAGATCTCTGCGCGGCCAGTGATCCGCAGGGTTTCGCCGGTGCGGGGTTTGAGAAAAATCAGACCGATGCGGCCGGTGTCGAGAATGTTGGTCAGGCCGAAGGCGAGATTGTTGCCGGGCCGCTCGGGCATCAGCAGCGTCGCGTCGTTCTCGATCCGCACGAAGCCCGGCTGGTCGCCCTTGGGCGAGGCCTCGACCACGCCATCCCCGCTCACCGTCGAAACCACGGCGAAGGCCGAGGCGCGGATGAAATCGGCCGACTGCTCGTCGAGATGCGACAGCACCTTGGCCTTGGTCGCTTCACGCGGTTCGCCGAGCACGGCGCGCAATTGATCGAGGGATTCGATGCGGCTCATGGTTCCTCCCCGACGCTGTCATCCCCGCGCAAGCGGGAATCCAGGACGACTCGAAAATTGTCGGCGTGGCCAGTGGATGCCCGCCTTCGCGGGCATGACAATGCGGGGACGGCCGCGCGTCAACCCGCGCGGGTTAGCAGGCAAGCGTCGCCGTAGCTGTAGAAGCGATAGCCCGTTTGAATCGCGTGCGCATAGGCCGCCTTCATCCGGTCGAGCCCGGCGAAGGCGCCGACCAGCATGAACAGCGTCGAGCGCGGCAGGTGGAAATTGGTGAGCAGCGCGTCGACTGCGCGAAAACGATAGCCCGGGGTAATGAAGATCGCGGTCTCGCCGGAGAAGGGCCGCACGACGCCCTCTTCCGTCGTCGCGCTTTCGAGAATGCGCAGCGCCGTCGTGCCGACGGCGACGATGCGGCCGCCTTTTTCATGCGCGCCGTTCAGCGCGGCGGCGGTCTCGGCGCTGACGCTGCCCCATTCGGAATGCATGACATGGGCGTCGGTGTCCTCGACCTTGACCGGCAGGAACGTGCCGGCGCCGACATGCAGCGTCACGCGATGGACGGCGACGCCCTTGCGCTCCACGGCGGCAAGCAGTTCGGGCGTGAAATGCAGGCCGGCGGTCGGCGCGGCCACCGCCCCGGCTTCACGGGCGAACATCGTCTGGTAGTCGCGCGCGTCCCGGTCGTCGTCGGCGCGACGCGCGGCGATGTAGGGCGGCAGCGGCATATGGCCGAGGCGTTCGATGCCTTCATCGAGCGCCGCGCCGTCGAGATGGAAGGAGAGGAGGACTTCGCCCTCGTTGCGCTCGACCACGTCGGCGTCGAGGCTGGCGAGCAGGCAGGCCATGCTTTCGGACGCTTCGCCGAAGCGGATGCGGTCGCCGGGCGCCAGACGCTTGGCGGGTTTCGCCAGAGCGCGCCAGAGGTTCGAGCCCTCGCGCCTGATGAGCGTCGTCTCGATGCGCGCGACATTCTCGCCGCGCGCGCGAATGCCCTCGAGGCGCGCGGGGATGACGCGCGTGTCGTTGACGACGAGAACGTCGCCGGGCCGCAGGAAATCCGGGAGATCGCGCACGATGCGATCTTCGAGCGACGACCCTTTCACCACCAGCATCCGCGCGCCGTCGCGCGGCTCGGCGGGCCGGAGCGCGATGCGCTCCGGCGGAAGATCAAAGTCGAAGAGGTCTACGCGCATGAAAGCCCCTCGCGCTTCGAGACGGCCCTTCGGGCCTCCTCAGCGTGAGGGGCTAATACGCGCCCTCGTCGTGAGGAGCGATGCGCAGGCATCGCGTCTCGAAGGACGATGGAAATCTCAGCTCATCTTCGCGGAGACAATCTTGTCGGGATCGCGCACGGGTTCGCCGCGCTTGATCTTGTCGACGTTCTCCATGCCCGACACGACCTCGCCCCAGACCGTGTATTGCTTGTCGAGGAAGCGGGCGTCGTCGAAGCAGATGAAGAACTGCGAATTCGCCGAGTCCGGGTTCTGGGCGCGCGCCATCGAGCAGGTGCCGCGCACGTGCGGGGCCGCGTTGAACTCCTGCTTGAGGTTCGGGTATTTCGAACCGCCTGTGCCGGTGCCGTGCGGGCAGCCGGTCTGCGCCATGAAGCCCTCGATCACGCGATGGAACACGATGCCGTCGTAGAAGCCCTCGTTCACGAGCTTCTTGATGTGAGCGACGTGGCCCGGCGCAAGATCGGGACGCATCTTGATGACAACCGGGCCCTTGGTCGTCTCGAGTGTGAGCGTGTTGCCTTCGTCCGCCATGGGACCTCCTGTTGAAACGATTGCGCCCTTCAGCCTCGTCCCCTCAGGATGAAGCGTATGGCGAACAGACGACCCGCTATAGCCCTGCCGAGGGCTACGGTAAATCGGAACTTCCCGCAGCGGGGCAGAGCTTCCGCCAGACTTGCGCGCAACCTTGACCGCGTCGCTGCGTCGGGCGCGGAAATGTGGGCGATGCGGGGCTTGCCGACCACTCGCCCGTCGGCGGCGAAGACGATGCGCAGCGTCGCCTGCCAGGTTTCGCCCCCCGGCGGCGACGGCGGGCTCCAGCAAGCGGCTATCGCCTTCGGCACGTCGGTCGGCCGCGCGATCGCATTGGCCGCCGCCGGCCTGTCCGGCCCCAGCGCGAGCGTCATCGTGAACTGGTCCGACAACGGCGGGTAGCAGGTGTTGATCGCGTAAGGCGTTTCGACGTTGAAACTGCCGATGCAGAAACGGTCTGCGTCGCTCTCGTTGCGCGGCGGCCCCATGGGGTTCGCCTCGAGGTACGGATTCGGCGGACCGACCTCATAGGCGTGCTGCGCCTGCGCGGCAGCGATCCAGCCAGCGCCGCAGGCGAACGCTGTCGCAATCGACAGCGGGACGCCTGCGGCGCGAAACGTCACTTGTCGTCGGCGGCCATGCGCATCTTCACGATCTTGTCGGGCGCGGTCACCGATCCATTGTCGGACTTCGAGCCCTTCTTGATCTTGTCGACGACGTCCATGCCGGAGATCACCTCGCCGACGACAGTGTACTGGCCGTCAAGGAAGCCGGCGTCGCCGAAGCAGATGAAGAACTGGGAGTTCGCCGAATCCGGCATCTGCGAACGCGCCATGCCGACCGTGCCGCGACCGAAATGCGCCTTGGAAAATTCGGCCGGAATGTTCGGCAGGTCCGACTTGCCCGTACCCGTGCCGGTCGGGTCGCCGGTCTGCGCCATGAAGCCGTCGATGACGCGATGGAACACGATGCCGTCATAGAACTTGCGCTTCACCAGCGTCTCGATCTGGGCGACGTGCTTGGGCGCGAGGTCGGGGCGCAACTGGATCGAGACCTTGCCGTCCTTGGTGTAGAGGTTGACGACGTCGGCAGGATTGCCGGCGGCCAGCGCGCCCACGGGCGTCGCGGCCAGAGCGAGGGCGGGAATTGTCTTCGCGGCGGCGGCGATGAGCTTGCGGCGATCGATGCGCATAAAAATCCTTTCGCGTCGTACTTGAAGAAAAGCAGCCTGTTATTTCGCTTTCGCGCGCTCGGCCATGCGCTGCGCAAGCGCGGTCGCGGCGACCGCGGGCGTGAACGGCCTGATGTCGCCGCCCATGGCCGCGATCTGGCGGACAAGCGTGGCGGTGATGTGGCGGACCTCCGGGGAGGCCGCGAAAAACACCGTCTTCACCTCCGGCGCCATCACGCCGTTCATGCCGGCCATCTGCATCTCGTAATCGAGATCCGTGCCGTCGCGGAGGCCGCGCACCACGATCTTGGCGCCATGATCCCGCGCCGCCTGGACGGCGAGGCCGGAGAAGGTGACGACCTGCAATTCGCACCCTTGCGCCTTCAGATCGGCGGCGCAGGCGGCGCGAATGAGATCGGCGCGCTCCTCGGCAGTGAAGACCGGCGTCTTGCCGGGATGGACGCCGATGCCGACGACAAGGCGATCGCAGACGACGCCCGCCTGGCGGATGACGTCCACGTGGCCGTTGGTGAGCGGGTCGAAAGAGCCGGTGTAGATGGCGATGCGCATGGGGCGGGTATAGGGGATTTGCGCGTTTTGCAAAAGTGAGGCGGCACGGCGGGCGGTTCTCATACCCTTCTGGCCCATGGTCGGGCATCTCTGTTGCGGCTTCTATCCTGCTCCGGCTAGTCTCGCTTTAGGGGGCGAAATGGCAATAATTCCGGCAAAATCGAAGAGTGACGAAACGAGCTTCGGGCGTCGCCTTCTGGCCGCCGCCCGGACAAAAGCCACGGAAGGCGCGCTTGTGGGCGGCCTCGTGGCGTTGACGGGCTTTGGACCGGAGCACTGGTTCACTCAAGCCTTTCGCGCTTTACATCTGCCTGATCTCGTTGCGCGGGCAAATGCGGCCGGCCTTGATTTTCGCTTCGGGCTGGTGGCGCTAGGCCTAGCAATTGTCGCCGTAGATATCTTGTGGCGAGCGCTACGGGAACAATCAACTGCGACACCGACGGTCGAACGCGCGCCTGTTTCGACGAACGCTGATGCGCAGCCGCGTCTTTCACAGCCCTCTCTTGCGCTACCGGACAAGCCGTCTATTGCCGTCCTTCCTTTTCAAAACCTGAGCGACGATCCAGAGCAAGAATATTTTGCAGAGGGCGTAGTCGAAGACATCATCACAGCGCTGTCGCGTTTCAAGTCACTATTCGTAATCGCGCGAAATTCCAGTTTTGCATATAAGGGAAAAACGATCGATACCAAACAGATTGGTCAGGAGCTTGGAGTTCGATATCTGCTCGAAGGCAGCATTCGAAAGTCCTCGGAACAGGTGCGCGTCACCGGCCAGCTGATCGAGGCGACAACGGGCGCACATCTCTGGGCCGACCGCTTTGACTATCCCCTCGACGAGATTTTTTCTCTTCAAGACAAAGTGACTATGAGCGTCGTGGGCGCTATTGCGCCTCGTTTGCTAGATGCGAGAACGGAATCCGTCGTTCGTAAGCCGTCGATAGAATGGGAGGCCTATGATCGTTATCTGCAAGCAGTGAAGCTGCAGCACCAATGGACTGTAGACGCGACTCTGGCGGCACAAGACGTCCTAAGAGATGTCATCCGCTTGGACCCACAGTTTGCGCTTGCTTATGCACGGTTCGCTTGGGGCGTCCAAGCTTTGCGGGTTCAGTACCAACAGCCCATTTCCGAGGCTCAGCGGATTGAGGCCTTGAGTCTTGCTGAAAAAGCGCTCTCCCTTGCTGGCGACGACGAAGTCGTCCTGACAAGCGTTGTGTCCGTCTTCGCATTTCTCGCTAACGATGTTCAGCGCGGACGGCAGCTGGCCGAGCGCGCTGCAGCTATCAACCCGAATATGTCCGGCGCTTGGAACATGCGTGGCGTCATGTGTCTGGTCTTAGGTGAAGCAGATATCGCCCTCGACTCATTTGGCCGTGTGATCAGGCTGAATCCTTTAGACCCGAGAGCCATTCCTCTCGCCATGTTCGGTTGCTCAGCCGCTTGCTTGTTCCTCGAGAAATACGAAGAGAGCGAAATATGGGTGCGTAAGATGCTTGCGCTTAATCCCACCGACATTCGAGGGCTGTTTCAGCTGTTAGGCGTGCTGATCGCTCGAGAAAAGAACGACGAAGCGGAAGCCACCGTCGCGCTCATCAAGCGCGAACATCCAAATTTGCGCGCCACCCAACTCAGGATGACCTATAGGATATTGCGGCCGGATTTCATGGCGTTGGTGGAACGCTCGATTGCAAGGCTGAACCTGCCAGAATGAAAATTGCAAGTGACGACCCAAACGGTCACGCATCCCCGCCGCCCTCGCCCTCTTCCTCTTCCGCCGCCACGCGCTCGACGGACACCACCTTCTCGTCCTCGGCCGTGTTGAACACGATGACGCCCTGCGCGCCGCGGCCGATGAT
>WBZM01001124.1_pt1 | contig 29003 bp, 25 predicted proteins | sample 5204271 | NCBI WGS metagenome assembly WBZM01 (sample SAMN12344346, study PRJNA552823) | activated sludge metagenome | biome: Activated sludge suspended growth; feature: Nitrification reactor; material: Wastewater; isolation source: activated sludge from nitrification reactor of wastewater... | reverse complement strand
CAGCCCCGTGTCGGTGTCGACGAAGATGACGCCCTTCTCCTCCAAATCCTCGCGGATCTGGTGGTAGACCACTTCGGAGTTGTGCACGACCAGGCCCTCGGCGAGGAAGTTGTGCGGCCCGTCCACCTCAAGGTCCCACACCGGCTCGACCCCGTATGCCGTGATGTCGCTGACCCGAGCGAACCCGAGGTGTTCCGTGCAGTGCCCGCGGAAGGTCGTGCCCTTGGCGGTGGTGGACGAGTGCACGTACGCCCGACGCCCGAACCGGCTGGTGCGCTTGGGGTTCCGGCAGTCCAACCGCTCGAAGGCACCGGTGATGTGCAGGCGGTAACCGTCGACCATGCGTTCTTCGTCGGTCGGGTGAGGACTGGAGAAGCGGTAGGGACCGCCGGCGCGCAGCCCGCAGGTGAGCGCCAGGGCAGCAGCGTCCTCCAACAGGTCGTTCTGGCCGCTGGTGAGCAAGACCGATCCAGACCGGGCGGGACCGACGTAGCCATCGGCGTCGACCCACCCACCGAGGAAGGCGAGCCGCTCGTTCTCGGGCAGGGCGTGGATCCAGGTCGGCACCGACTTGGTCAGCGAGGTGCCCGCGAACCCATGGGACCACAGCCAGTTCACCAGGCCCTTGGAGTTGACCACGAGACGGACGTCGTCCGCCGAAATCGTGCGCAGGCCGAACTGCTCCGCCACGATTCGGGTGATCTCATCCCGGACCTCTTGATCCTCGGTCACGACGGCAAACTGCACTCGGTGGGTGCGTCCGGAACTTTGCGTGTTGCCGTCACCGAGGAAGAAGCCGAGCAGCCACATGAGGTCAGCGGAGCTCGTCGCAGGACCGAACGTCGAGTCAAAGCTGCGTGAGCGCCCGAATTCGGGCAGCCCCCTCGGAACGGCGACAAGGTCGCCAGGGCGCAACTGCGCGACCGTCTTCCACACCCTGCGGTACCGGGCTCGCTGCCGTCCGGGTTTGCGCTGGTCGTCCAACACGAGGAAGGGGTGGTTGTCGGTTGCTCGGATGGTGCGGGTACCGACCTTGACCGCGTAGGTCTGGCGGGTGCCAGTCTGGGCCGCGGCTTTGACGGGGGCCACAATGAAGCGCCCGGTCGACTCATCCAGGGCGAAGACGGCATCGCCTGGGGCGATTTCCTTGATCGGGACGAGCCCGCGTCCGGCGGTCCAGACCCGCGAATCCTGAGCCAAGCATTCATACTGAGCCGCCACGCCGGCGATCAGCCGCTGCTTCTCGGCCTCGGGGATGCCGAGCCGGTCGTAGGTGTTCTTGATGTCCTCCGGGAGCTCGTCCCAGGTCGTGGCCTGCTTCTCCGTCGACCGGACGAAGTACTTGATGTTGTCGAAGTGAATCCCGGTGAGGTCGCTGCCCCAGGTCGGCATCGGCTTGCGGTCGAACAACTGCAGCGCGCGCAGCCGCAGGTCGAGCATCCACTGCGGCTCGTCCTTCAGGGCCGAGATGTTGCGCACGACCTCCTCGGAGAGGCCGCGTCGTGCGGTCGCGCCAGCCGTGTCGGTGTCGGCCCAGGCCTGGGTTGAGCTGTTCGATGTCGATGCTCACGAGAGGTGGCCTTTCGATCGGTCGGGTGGGGGAAGCTGACTGACGGGCGTGGGGACGAATGTCGTGCACACGTGCTGGCCGCGGGCCAAGGTCGACAGGCGCTGAACGTGGACACCCAACAACCGGGAGAAGGCGTCGGTCTCCGCCTGGCACAACGCCGGGAACTCCGCGGCGACCTGACGCACCGGGCAGTGTCCCTGGCAGACCTGAATGCCGGCCATCGCGCCAGTGCCGACGGGTCGGGCCGACGCCGCGAACCCATCCGCGCTGAGCACCTCCACCAAGGCACGGGCCCGAGCGACCGGGTCTTCGCCCGCGGCGGTGACGGTCGCGGCATACCGGCTCTCGATCTCCTGGGCGCGGTGGCGGGCGAACGCGGACACCGCTTCGGGACCGGCCGCAGTAGCGAGGTAGCGCAGCGCCTGAGCGGCGAGATCGTCGTAGTGAGAAGGCAATTCGTCGTGGCCGGCCGCCGCGACGACCCACTGACGAGCCGGGCGTCCGCGCCCGCGAGCCACCGACGCGCTGAGCGGCGCCTCCCGCTCGACGATCACCCCAGCTTCGGCCAGGGCATCGAGGTGGCGTCGTACCGCGGCGGGCGTCAGGCCGAGATCACGACCCAAGGCCGACGCACTGATCGGACCACGCTCCGTGACAGCGGCGAGCACGAGGTCGCGGGTGCGGCCCTCAGTGTCACCCTGCCGGGTCGTGTTTCCGATAATCACTACATCAGTATGCCGTAATTCGTCGACACGGCCAACCACGGTCCGCAGCGGCCTAGACTGGCCGATCGTGAGCTCCCCGACACCCGCCGTGACCGTCGAGTCGCTGAAGCGGCACTACGGATCGGTGCGAGCCTGCGATGACATGACCTGGGTGGCGCCTGCGGGTGGCATCACCGCAGTCCTCGGCCCCAATGGGGCCGGCAAGACGACCGCCATCGAGTGCGCCGTGGGCCTTCAGCGCCCAGACGGCGGCACCGTTCGTGTGCTCGGCACGGACCCCTGGTTGAGTTCCGCCGAACACCGCGCCCGGGTCGGGGTCATGTTGCAGTCCGGTGGGCTGCCCAATGGCACCAAGCCGCTGCGGCTCCTCGCACACCTGGCCAGCCTGTATGCCGTGCCCGCCGACATCTCGCCGCTCGCCAGTCGTCTCGGCATCGACGCCTTCTCCGGCACCACGGTCCGTCGCCTGTCTGGCGGGCAGAAACAGCGCCTGGCCCTTGCCGCGGCGCTCATCGGCCGGCCCGAGGTGCTCTTCCTCGACGAGCCCACGGCTGGCCTGGACCCACACGGGCGGCTGGACGTCTATGACCTGCTGCGCGAGGTTGCCGCCGACGGCACGACGGTCGTCGTCACCACCCATTCCTTCGAGGAGGCGCAGGCCCTGGCCACCCACCTGGTCGTCATCAGCGCAGGTCGAGCCGTCGCGACGGGGTCACCGGCCGAAGTCGTCGGGGATCGCACCTTGGAGAGCGTCTACTTCGACCTCACTCGCAAGGAGCGGGCATGAGCGCCCCCGCGACGGCCCGCACCCGGGTGCTGTCCCAAGCGCGGTTCGAGCTGGGCACCCTGCTGGCCAACGGCGAGCAACTCCTCGTCTCGTTGATCCTGCCGCTGGGGGCGCTCATCGGGCTGGCCTACACCACCGCCCCATCGCTCGGCGACGGACGTCGGATCGACCTCGCCGTGCCCGGCGTCCTCGCCCTCTGCGTCATCTCGGCGGCGTTCACCGCCCAGGCCATCGCCACCGGATTCGACCGCCGGTATGCCGTGCTGCGCCTGCTCGGCACCACCCCCCTGGGTCGCGACGGTCTGCTTTGGGGGAAGGCGCTGGCAACTCTGGCCGTCGAGGTCCTGCAGTGGCTGGTCATCGGCGGGGTCGGCCTGGCGCTTGGTTGGCAACCTGCGCTCTCCGGCCTGCCGATCGCCCTGGTGTTCCTTGTCGCCGGCACGTGGGCCTTCGTCGCCTTGGCGCTCCTGCTCGCGGGCCTGTTGCGGGCCGAGGGTGTCCTGGCCATCGCCAACCTGGTCTGGGTGCTCCTGCTCGTCCTCGGCGGGGTCATCGTGCCCCGGGTGGCCATGTCGGGGACGCTGGCGTCGGTCGCCGGCGTCCTGCCCTCGGCTGCCCTGGCCGATGGGCTGCGCGCAGCCTTCGAGGCCGGGGTATTCGACGGTCTGGCGCTGCTCATCCTGCTGGCCTGGGGAATCGTCGCCACCCTGGTCGCCGCCCGCACCTTCCGCTGGTCGGACTGATCCGCCTCGCTGCCCGGACCCCCGCGCGGAGCGGGACGCTGGGCGGCATACCCTTGAGCCTGTGGCTCTACCCGTAATGCGCGCGACCTGGGTGCGTCCCGTCCTCGTCGCCAACCTGGTCGCTCAGATTCTCATCATCGTCACCGGAGGCATTGTCCGCCTCACCGGCAGCGGGTTGGGATGTCCGGACTGGCCCACCTGTGCGCAAGGATCGCTCACACCAGTCGCGGCCCAGGCCGAGGGGTTTCACAAGTTCATCGAGTTCGGCAACCGCACCTTGACCGGCGTCCTCGTCGTCATCGCCGCTCTGTCGCTGTGGGCCGTCTACACCCACTTCCCCCGCCGTCGCGGCATGGTGCGACTGGCGTGGTTCGTCATCCTCGTCATCATCGCCCAGGCCGTGGTGGGGGGCATCACCGTCTGGACCGGCCTCAATCCGGTGATTGTCGCCTTCCACTTCTTGGCGTCGATTGTGTTGGTCGCGGCGGCCACCGCACTGCTGCGCGGAGCCGACGACGGCGCCGTGGCCGATCGACGGGCGCCCGTCGTGCACCCCTGGGCGGTCCGCCTGGGCTGGCTGGCCTTTGGGCTCGGGTTCGTGGTCATGGTGCTCGGGACAATCGTCACCGGCTCGGGACCACACTCGGGTGACGCCGACACACCGGCGCGCACCGGCTTCGACCCTCGTTTGGTCTCCTGGCTGCACGCCGACGTGGTCATGCTCTTCATCGGGCTCGCCCTGGCCACCCTCGTGGCGATCCGGTTGGGTCAGGGCGCTGGCTCGGCGACCGAGCTGGCCAAGGCCCGGAGTTCGTGGCACATGGTGCTCGTGCTCACCGCCGTCCAAGGGCTGTTGGGTTATGTGCAGTACTTCACCGGGTTGCCCATCGTCATCGTCGGCACCCACATGCTGGGCGCCGCGCTTCTGGCGATGGCCCTGACCAACGGCACCCTCAACCTCTACCGCAACCCGGTCTAGGGACTACGGACTAAGGACTGACCTGTCCCAGCGCATACCCACGCTGGGACTCAGCCCCACGGCATACTGGGGCATGGCCGACAACCCCCCGATCTCCTATCTTCCCGTTCCCGGACCCGACGAGGTGCCCGAAGCGGTGAGCGCGCTGTGGGACAAGGCAGAGGCGGCTTTCGGTTTCGTCCCCAACGTCTTTCGCGCCCAGGCGGTCAACGGCGAGCAGTTCCTTGCGTGGTGGCGCTACTTCAACCTCCTGGTCAACAAGGCGGGCCATCTGCCGCTGGCCGAGCGCGAACTGCTCGCGGTCGTCGTATCGGCGCTCAATCGCTGCACCTACTGCGCGGTGAGCCACGGGGCTGCGCTACGGGTCTTCCTCGAGGACGCCGTGACGGCCGATCTCGTGGCAGTGAATTGGCGGCAGGCGCCGCTGTCGCCGCGGCTGCAGGCCATGGCCCGGTATGCCGAGTTGCTCACCAGGCACCCCGAGCAGGTGGGTCAGTCCGACCTGGAAACACTGCGTGAGGTGGGCCTGGGGGACCACGAGATCGTCGAACTGGTGCAGATCGTCGGGATGTTCAACATGACCAACCGGGTGAGTTCCGCCCTCGGGATGGTGCCAAACGACGAGTACTTCAGCCAGGGCCGCGCCTGATTCGCCGTGCGACGGGGTCGGGCGGGTCAGCGGCCGGGAAGCGCGAGATAGACCAGCGGGTCGATCGCGACGGCGACGAAGAGCACGGTGAGATAGCTGATCGACAGATGGAACAGCCGCATCGGCCGCAGCACCGCTTGGGGTGAACCGAGCACGGCGTGATGGTGTAGGCGATGCGCTTCGGCGAGGAACACCCCACCGGAGAGCACCGCGCCGAGGGTGTAGATCCACCCCATCGGGGCGACCGGAATGAGCGCCAGCGAGGTGAGCACCATCACCCAGGAGTAGAGCAGGATCTGGCGCGACACGACGACGAACTTGGCCACGACCGGCAGCATCGGCACCGACGCCGCGGCGTAGTCCTCCTTGAACTTCATCGACAGCGGCCAGTAGTGCGGCGGCGTCCAGAAGAAGATGACGAGGAAGAGGATCCACGCCGACCAGGAGACCGTGTTGGTCACGGCCGACCAGCCGATGAGGACCGGCATACATCCGGCGGCGCCGCCCCAGACGATGTTCTGCGGGGTGCGGCGCTTGAGCACAACGCTGTAGATGCCGACGTAGAAGACGAAGGCGGCCAGGGCCAGCCAGGCGCTGAGCCAGTTGACCAGCAGTCCCAGCACGAGCGTGGCGGCCACACACAGCGCCATGCCGAAGATCACCGCTGAGCGCGTGCTGATCGTGCCGGTGACCAGGGGACGGCTGGCGGTGCGGTTCATGATCGCGTCGATATCGCGGTCGATGACGCAGTTGAGCGAGTTGGCCGCACCCGCCGAGAGGGTGCCACCGACGAGGGTCGCGAGGATGAGACCCAACGACGGGATGCCGCGCTCGGCCAGGAACATCACCGGAACGGTCGTGATGAGCAGCAACTCGATGATGCGTGGTTTGGTGAGGGCGACGTACTGCCCCGCCATGAACCAGAACCCCCGCCCGGTCGGCCCAGGCGTCGAGGCCAGTTCGGCGCGCGGATCGACAGCGGTCACGATTCCGGAGTCTACCTGGGGGTAAGGCAACATCCAGCACGAGCCCCGGGGCGCTGCGGATCCGCCACTAGGCTCGATCTCGACGCCAGTCAGCGAACGACCACCCGACGGGACGGCCACCTCGACCGCTCCGGGGCCTGTCGTGAGCAACCGAATTCGACGAGGAGATCTTCGGTGACATCCGAACCGACCACCCCCACCTCGACCCCGGCCGGCAATGCGGCCGAAGGCCTGGCCGAGCGCGACCGCACCCTGCAGCGTCCGCGCGCCACGCGAGCCGGCTGGACCGACCTCGACGTGCGAGCGGTGGACACGGCCCGCCTGCTGGCGGCCGACGCCGTGCAGAAGGTGGGCAACGGCCACCCGGGCACCGCCATGTCACTGGCCCCCGCGGCATACCTGCTTTATCAGCAGGTCATGCAGCACGACCCGAGCGACCCGGCATGGTTGGGCCGCGACCGGTTCGTGCTGTCCTGCGGCCACTCCAGCCTCACTCAGTACGTCCAGCTCTACCTTTCCGGCTTCGGGCTCGAACTCGCCGACCTGCAGGCGTTGCGCACGTGGGGCGCCAAGACGCCCGGCCACCCCGAGGTCCACCACACCGCCGGTGTGGAGATCACCACCGGCCCGCTCGGCTCGGGCCTCGCCTCGGCCGTCGGGATGGCGATGGCCCAGCGCCGTCAGCGCGGGCTCTTCGACCCCGATGCGCCGGTCGGCGAGAGCGTCTTCGACCACTCCATTTACGTCCTGTGCAGTGACGGTGACGTCCAAGAGGGGGTCTCCCACGAGGCCTGCTCGCTCGCCGGCCACCAGCAACTGGGCAACCTCGTCGTCATCTACGACCAGAACCAGATCTCCATCGAGGACGACACGAATATCGCGTTCTCCGAGGACGTCGCCGAGCGCTACCGCGCCTACGGCTGGGACGTGCGCATCGTCGACTGGCGCGGGGACCACGCCGACGGCGCGGGCGGTCACGGATATGTCGAGGACATCGACGCGCTCCTGGAAGCGATCGAGGCCGGCAAGCAGGTCACCGACCGACCCACCTTCATCGTGCTGCGCACCATCATCGCCTGGCCCGCGCCCACCAAGCAGGACACCGGCGGCTCGCATGGCTCGGCGCTCGGAGTCGACGAGATCGCGACTCTCAAGCGCGTCCTCGGCTTCGACCCGGAGCGCTCCTTCCAGGTCGACCCGGAGGTCATCGCCCACACCCGCGCGGTCACCGACCGCGGCCGACAGGCCCACAGCGCGTGGCAGGAGCGGTATGCCGGGTGGCGCACGGCATACCCGGAGCGGGCTGCCCTGCTGGACCGCATCGTCGCCGGTGAGCTGCCCGAAGGCATCGCGCAGGCCCTCCCGACCTGGGCCGCGGACCCCAAGGGGGTCGCCACCCGCGCCGCGTCCGGCGCGGTCCTCACCGCCCTGGCGGGAGTCATGCCCGAGCTCTGGGGTGGATCGGCCGACCTGGCCGAGAGCAACAACACGACGATGAAGGGCGAGCCGTCTTTCATCCCCACCGACCGGCAGACCCGCGCCTGGCAGGGCGGACCCTACGGGCGCACGCTGCACTTCGGCATCCGTGAGTTCGGGATGGGCTGCATCCTCAACGGCATCGCCCTCGAAGGACTGACCCGGCCCTACGGCGGCACCTTCCTGGTCTTCTCCGACTACATGCGCGGAGCAGTGCGCCTGGCCGCCATCCAGCAAGTGCCGGTCACCTTCGTCTGGACGCACGACTCCATCGGCCTCGGGGAGGACGGCCCGACCCATCAGCCCATCGAGCACCTGGCCAGCCTGCGCGCCATGCCCGGTCTGGACGTGGTCCGGCCGGCCGACGCCAATGAGACTGCGGCCGCGTGGCTGGCGATCCTGCGCAACGCGCGTCCGGCCGGCTTGGCGCTTAGCCGACAGAACCTCCCGATCGTCGACCGGAGCGAACTCGGCTCGGTGGATGGGGTCGCCAAGGGCGGCTATGTCCTCGCCGACGCAGCGACCGACACCCCCTTGCAGGTCGTCCTCGTGGCGACCGGCTCCGAAGTATCGCTAGCCCTGCAGGCACGAAAACTCTTGCAGGACAAGGGGATCGGCACCCGGGTGGTCTCGATGCCGTGTCGGGAGTGGTTCGCCGAGCAACCGCGCAGTTACCGCGACGAGGTGCTGCCCCCGGCCGTGCGAGCTCGGGTCAGCGTCGAGGCTGCGGCCTCGCAAGGGTGGCGCGAGATCGTCGGCGACGCAGGACGCATGGTGGCGATCGACCATTTCGGAGCGTCCGCCGACGCGGGCACGCTGTTCCGTGAGTTCGGATTCACGCCCGAAGCCGTCGCCGCCGCCGCCGAAGAATCCCTGAAGACCGTTTCTGGAGGCAACCGATGAGCACCCCTTACCAGCCCCTGGCCGACCTGACGGCCGCGGGCGTGTCGATCTGGCTGGACGACCTCTCGCGCGCGCGGCTGAGCACCGGTGGGCTGCAACGGCTGTCCGACGACTGGGAGGTCACCGGCGTGACCTCGAACCCGTCGATCTTCCAGGCGGCGATCACGGGAAGCGACGACTACGCCGGCGATCTCGCACAGCACGCCAGGGCCGGTCACAGCGCCGACGAGGCAGTTTTCGCGATGACGACGGATGACGTCCGCGCGGCGTGTGACGTGCTGCGGCCGATCTACGACCGCACCGACGGCAAAGACGGTCGGGTCTCCATCGAGGTCGACCCCCGCATCGCCCACGACACCGCCGCGACCATCGCCCAGGCTCGGGCCCTGTATGCCGCCGTGGGGCGCGACAACGTCATGATCAAGATCCCGGCGACGCTCGACGGTCTGCCGGCTATCAGCGCCGTGCTCGCGGAGGGAATCAGCGTCAATGTCACGCTGATCTTCGCCCTCGAGCGGTACCGCGCGGTCATGCACGCCTTCCTCGAAGGCCTGGAGCGCGCCCGTGATGCCGGGCACGCACTCAACCGGATCTACTCCGTGGCGTCCTTCTTCGTCTCGCGGGTGGACACCGAGATCGACCGACAGCTGACCGAGATCGGCACCCCCGAGGCCCTGGCTGTGCGCGGCCAGGCCGGCGTGGCCAACGCCCGACTGGCCTACCAGGCCTTCGAGGAGGTCTTCCAGACGCCGCGTTGGCAGAGCCTGGCCGACGACGGTGCTCGCCCGCAGCGCCCATTGTGGGCGTCCACGGGAGTCAAGGACCCGGCCTACCCGGACACGATGTATGTCACCGAGCTGGTCGCTCCCTTGACGGTCAACACCATGCCGGAGAAGACGCTCCGCGCGGTCGCCGACCACGGGGTCGTCACCGGCGACACGATCACCTCGACCTATGCCCAGGCCCAGTCCGTGCTCGACCGACTGGCCGAACTGGGCATCTCGTATCCGGAGGTCGTCGACACCCTGGAGCGCGAGGGAGTGGCCAAATTCGAGATGGCGTGGGAGTCGTTGCTGGCCGACGTGACGGCGGGGCTAGAGTCCGCTTCATGAGGCCTGCACGTATCGCCGCCGGGGTCAATCCGCTGCGCGACCCGAGGGACAAGCGGCTCCCCCGTATCGCCGGACCGTGTGGTTTGGTGCTCTTCGGCGTGACCGGTGACCTGGCCCGCAAGAAGCTCATGCCGGCGATCTACGACCTGGCCAATCGTGGCCTGCTGCCGCCGGGTTTCTCGCTGGTCGGGTTCGCCAGACGCGATTGGGCCGATCAAGACTTCGGCCAGATCGTCCACGACGCCGTGCGGCAACACGCCCGTACCCCCTTCCGCGAGGACGTCTACAAGAACCTCGCGGAGGGCTTCCGGTTCGTCCCCGGCACGTTCGACGACGACGCCGCATTCGACCAATTGGCCGAAACGGTGCACCGGCTCGAACGGGAACGCGGCACCGGCGGCAACCTCGCCTTCTACCTGTCCATCCCGCCCGGCTTCTTCGCCCAGGTCTGTCAACAACTGGACCGATCCGGGTTGGCCAAACCCGAATCTGGCGGCTGGCGTCGCGTCGTCATCGAAAAGCCGTTCGGTCACGACCTGGCCTCGGCCCAGGAACTCGAGCGCATCGTTAGCTCGGTGTTCCCGTCCGACTCGGTGTTCCGCATCGACCACTACCTGGGCAAGGAGACCGTCCAGAACCTCCTGGCGCTGCGTTTTGCCAACCAGCTCTTCGAGCCGGTCTGGAACAACAACTACGTCGACCACGTGCAGATCACCATGGCCGAGGACATCGGGATCGGTGGCCGGGCCGGCTACTACGACGGCATCGGCGCCGCCCGCGACGTCATCCAGAACCACCTGTTGCAGTTGCTCGCCCTCACCGCCATGGAGGAGCCGTCCTGCTTCGACGCGCCGGCCCTTCGGGCCGAGAAGGAGAAGGTCCTCGCGGCGGTGCGCATCCCCCAGGACATTGCCCGGCATACCGCGCGGGGGCAGTATGCGGCGGGGTGGCAGGGCGGTGAGGAGGTCATCGGCTTCCTCCAGGAGCAGGGCGTCGCGCCGGAGTCGACCACCGAGACGTATGCCGCGATCCGCCTCGACGTCGCGACCCGCCGCTGGGCTGGGGTGCCGTTCTACCTGCGCACCGGCAAACGCCTGGGCAAGCGGGTCACCGAAATCGCGGTCGTGTTCAAACGCGCGCCACATCTGCCTTTCGAGGCCACGGCCACCGAGGAGCTCGGCCAGAACGCCATCGTCATCCGGGTGCAGCCGGACGAAGGGGTGACCATCCGCTTCGGCTCCAAGGTGCCGGGCGGCCAGATGGATATCCGCGACGTGACGATGGACTTCGGCTACGGAACGGCCTTCACCGAGTCCTCTCCTGAGGCTTACGAACGGCTCATCCTCGACGTGCTGCTCGGCGATCCCCCGCTCTTCCCTCGTCACGAGGAGGTCGAGTTGTCCTGGCGGATCCTCGACCCCATCGTGAAGTCCTGGGCGCGGCGCGGCCGGCCCGACCCCTACGAAGCAGGCGGCTGGGGCCCGGCATCCAGCGACGCGATGATGCACCGCGACGGACGCACCTGGAGGATGCCGTGATCATCGATCTGCCGGAGACGTCCACCTCTGCTGTGGCCAAGAAGCTCGTCCAGCTGCGCAACGAAGTCGGGGCCATGGCATTGGGTCGGGTCCTCACCCTGGTCATCGTCGTCGGACCCGACGATGCCGAGGACGTCATCGAGATCGCCACCGAGGCCAGCCGACAGCACCCGTGCCGCATCCTCGTCATGATCTCCAGCAGCAAGCGCGGAGCCAGCCGGATCGACGCCCAGATCCGCATCGGCGGGGACGCCGGTGCGAGCGAGGTCGTCGTGCTGCGCCTGTTCGGTCCGCTGGCCGGGCACGCGCCATCGGTGGTCACCCCGTTGCTGCTGCCCGACTCGCCCGTCGTGGCCTGGTGGCCCCGACAAGCCCCCAGCGACCTGTCCCAGGACCCCATCGCGCTGCTGGCCGCCCGCCGCATCACCGATGCCGCAGAGGCGTCCCGTCCGCGCAAGGCGCTCACCCAGCGCGCTGAGCATTACCGGCCCGGGGACACCGATCTGGCCTGGACCCGCGTCACGCTCTGGCGGGGGCTACTCGCGGCGGCGTTGGACGGCCCGCCCTACGAGCCGGTGCTCTCGGCCTCGGTCTCGGGTGCCCCGGACTCGCCGTCCACTGACTTGCTCGCGGCGTGGCTCGCCCATGCCCTTCGGGTCGAGGTGACCCGGGTCAACACCCCCGAAGGCAGCGGTATCCGCAGCGTCCGGCTGGAGCGGCACAGCGGCCCGATCGAGTTGGTCCGGCCCGGTGACTTCGTCGCCACGATGACCCAACCCGGCCAGCCGGAGCGACGCATCTCACTGCGGCGCCGGCGCGATGCCGAATGCCTGGCCGACGAACTGCGGCGGCTGGACCCTGACGACATCTACGACGAGGTGCTCCGATCGGGTCTGGCCACCGTGCACCCCACGCCCGACCCCGTGTCGGGCACGACGACGATCAGTGAGGCTCGCCGCCGCAACGAGCGTCGCCAACGCAACCGCGCCGCGCAGTTGGTCACCGAGTCGGTCGCCGTCCTCACGGACGGCTCGTGACGGCATACCAGCGCCCGATCCTCCTGGTCCATCGCGACCGGGAGCTGCTCATCGCCGCCTCGGGCGCCCGGCTGCTGCTGGCCCTGTCCGAGGCCCAGTCGCGTTCCGGGACCGCCCATCTCGTGCTCACCGGCGGCAGCATGGGGTCGGCCGTCCTGGCCGGAGCGGGAGCCAGCGGGCTGCTCGGACTAGTCGATTGGAGTCGGCTGCACCTCTGGTGGGGGGACGAGCGCTACCTCCCGGCCGGCCACCCGGACCGCAACGACACCCAGAACCGCGCTGCCCTGCTCGACACGCTCCCTCTCGACCCTACGCACGTGCACGCGGTGGCCGGCCCCGAGCTCAGCACCTCCGTGCACGACAGCGCCCAGCAGTATGCCGGGCAGCTCGCCGCTGCGGCGGCCCCGGGTCAGTCGCTCCCCGATTTCGACATCTTGCTGTTGGGCGTCGGTCCAGACGCCCATGTGGCATCGCTCTTCCCCGGGCACCCAAGCCTGTCGGTGACCGACCGGGCGGTCATGGGGATCAGCGACTCCCCCAAGCCCCCGTCGGAGCGGGTCACCATGACCTTCCCGACCCTGGCACGCGCCACGCAGACCTGGTTTCTCGTGTCGGGAGCGGACAAGGCGGACGCGGTCAAACGGTCTCTTGCAGGCGCCCCGACGAACCAAGCGCCCGCTGGCACGCCGCACGGTCGGCAGCGCACCCTGTGGCTGGTCGACGCGGCAGCCGCCGGGCAGGTGGCCGCTCCCGCATAGGGGCAGCCTGACGACTGGCTAAGAGACGCCGCTACTGGATCAGGCCGCGGTCGCGCAGCGCAGACAGCGCCTCGTCGAGGATGGCCTGGCCGTCGGCATCCGAGCGGCGTTCCTTCACATAGGCCAAGTGGGTCTTGTACGGCTCCACCTTCGGCGGTGCCGGGGGGTTGGCGCGGTCCTGGCCGGCGGGCAAGCCGCAGCGGGGGCAGTCCCAGTGCTCGGGCGGCACCATGCCGGGTTCCTGCGCGAAACTCGGGCGGGTCTCGTGCCCGTTGGAGCACCAGTACGACATGTGGACCCGAGGAGCGGCCTCGCCGCGCTCGGCCTCACCCATAGGGCCGGCACCGACTCGACTACCGCGAATAGCGTTGCCACTAGCCATCGTCTACTCCCCCGCCTCAGGCCGCGACGAAACGCTCGAGCAGGCCAAGACCCACGACGGCGGCGAACCAGACCAAGGCCACGGCGATGGTGAACCGGTCGAGGTTGCGCTCAGCGACCGTGGACCCACCCAGCGATGAGGACATCCCGCCACCGAACATGTCCGACAGCCCGCCGCCCTTCCCCTTGTGCATGAGGATGAGCAAGGTGAGGAACAGGCTCGAGATGACGAGCAGCACCTGAAGGGCGATCTTGACCGCGTTCACTGACGCTCTCTCTCGCGATGGTCGGTAGGGCCGAGACGGCCAGGGGCCAGAATACCTGTCCCGATGACAGGACGCCGAACGTCGTAGCTCATGACCCGCGATCCGGTCGGGAGTTGATGTCCGCTTGTGCCCGCGCGAAGGTCAGGTGGTCGTCGTCCCCGCCACCCGCAGGAGCACCTCCCGGGCCACTACCTCGGGCTGACACTCGGGAAGCCAGTGGCCAGCCTCGAGCTCGACGAAGCGATAGGGCGCGCTCACATACCCCGCGGTGTCGTTGGCCCCGCGGGCACCGAGCGCCTCGTCCTGGTTGCCCCAGAGGTAGGTCGTCGGCACCGTCACCATGGTCAAACGCGGCGGACGTTGTGGCCCCGCGGCCTGATCCCGGCGCAGCCGAGATCGCGAACGGGGTCGGGCGTCCCGATACCAGTCGATCGGGCCCCGCAGGTCGTCGGTGGTGGCAAACCGCGCCACGTAGTGTGCCACCCGCTCGGGCGGCAAGCCGCTGCGTCGCAGGGTGGGGCCAAGTCTGCGCAGCAGCACCCGTTCCGGCAGAACGGGCACCTGGAAGGCCGCCATGTACCAACTTCTTTTCCGCTGATCCGGGGTGCGCAGCGCCTGCCGAAAGGCGGTCGGGTGAGGGGTAGACAGCGTCGTCAGGCTGACTACCCTGTGTGGCGCCCGGATGGCCAGTTCCCACGCCACGGCAGCACCCCAGTCGTGTCCGACGACGTGAGCCCGTTCGGCGCCCGCGGCGTCCAGCAGGCCCAGGATGTCGGCGACCAACTCGCGCACGGCATACGCGCCGGTATGCCGTGGCCGCGCCTGGGGTGAGTAGCCCCGTTGGTCGGGGGCAAGAGTCCGGCAGCCACCGGCATGCAGCAGCGGCTCGACCTCCCGCCAGCACGTGGAGTCCTGTGGGAAGCCGTGCAGCAGCACGACCGGCTCGCCATTGACCGGTCCGCCATCACGCACCCGAAAGCGCAGCCCGTCGCGTTCGAAACCATCCACGAAGCCCACGTTAACGGCATACACCCGCGGCCCCCGCCCGATCTGGGCGGAGGCCGCTGTGTGAGATGTGCCGAGTGGGTCAGCCGGTGACGTGGTCCTTGAACCTACAGATCGCCGCGAACTCACCCGCATCGAGCGAGGCGCCGCCGACAAGCGCGCCGTCGACATCCTCCTTGGCCATGATCGCCGCGACATTGCTCGACTTGACCGAGCCACCGTAGAGGACCCGGACGCCGTCGGCGAGGTCGCCGCTGTAGAGGTCGGCCAGCAGGGTGCGGATCGCCGAACACACCTCCTGGGCATCCTCAGGCGTCGCAACCTCGCCGGTGCCGATGGCCCAGATGGGCTCGTAGGCGATGACGATCGAGCGAGCCTGCTCGGCGGTGATGCCGTCCAGGTTCTTGGTCAGCTGGCCCACGACGTGCGCGACCTGGCCCCCGGCCTTGCGAACATCGAGACCCTCACCGCAGCACAGGATCGGGGTGATCCCGTGCCGGTAGGCCGCCTTGACCTTGGCGTTGACGACCTCGTCGGTCTCGTGGTGGTATTCCCGGCGCTCGCTGTGCCCGACCGTCACATAGGTGCAGCCAAGCTTGGCGAGGAAGGCACCCGAGATCTCGCCGGTGTAGGCACCCGAGTCATGGACAGACAGGTCCTGGGCGCCGTAGCGCACCTGGAGCTTGTCGCCCTCGACAAGGGTCTGCACCGAGCGCAGGTCGGTGAACGGCGGCAGCACCGCCACCTCGACCTGGTCGTAGTCGTGCTTGCCGTCGCGCAGCGTCCAGTCGAGCTTCTGGACCAGGTGGGTGGCCTGCAGGTGGTCCAGGTTCATCTTCCAGTTGCCCGCAAGCAGGGGGGTCCGGCCAGAGGTGCTCACGCGTTGGTCCCTTCGCTGAGGATCGAGATGCCGGGCAGGTCTTTGCCCTCGAGGTATTCCAGGCTGGCCCCACCACCGGTGGAGATGTGGCCGAACTGCTCGTCGGCGAAGCCGAGCTGACGCACCGCGGCAGCCGAGTCGCCGCCGCCGACGACAGTGAGAGCGCCGTGCTCGGTGGCCTCGACGAGGGCAGCCGCAACCGCCTTGGTGCCGGCGGCATATGGGGCCATCTCGAACGCGCCCATCGGGCCGTTCCAGAAGACCGTCTTGGCATCGCGGATGGCGTCGGCGTAAATCTGCGCGGACTTCGGGCCGATGTCCAAGCCCATCCGGTCGGCGGGGATCGAATCGGCCGCGACGACCTCGTGATCGGCGTCGGCCGAGAACGCCGTCGCTGCGACGACGTCGACCGGCAGGACGATGTCGACACCCTTGGCCTTGGCCTCGCTGAGGTAGGCCTTGCAGGTCTCGATGTTGTCCTTGTCCAGCAGGCTCGAGCCCACCTCGTAGCCCTCGGCTGCGAGGAAGGTGAAGGCCATCCCGCCGCCGATGACGAGGCGGTCGGCCGTCTTCATGAGGTTGGCGATGACCGCGAGCTTGTCGGCGACCTTCGCGCCACCCAGCACCACGGCATACGGGCGCGCTGGGTCGACGGTGAGCCGCTTGAGGACGTCTACTTCGGCGGCGACCAAGCCGCCCATGGCGGACGGCAGCAGCTTGGCCACGTCATAGACCGACGCCTGCTTGCGGTGTACGACACCGAAACCGTCAGACACGAAGGCGTCGGCCAAAGAGGCTAGCTCGGCTGCGAATGCCGCCCGCTCGGCTTCGTCCTTGCTGGTCTCGCCGGCGTTGAACCGGATGTTCTCCAGCAGCGCGACGTCGCCGTCGGCGAGGCCTGCGACGACAGCTTTGGCCGACTCCCCCACCGTGTCGGTGGCAAAGGCGACCGGCTTGCCGAGCAAATCACTCATCCGGCCCACGACCGGTGCGAGGGAGTACTTCTCCTCCGGAGCGCCCTTGGGCCGCCCGAGGTGGGCGCACACGATGACGCGTGCACCCGCCTCGGACAGCGCCTTGATGGTCGGCACCGACGCCCGGATCCGGCCGTCGTCAGTGATATTGCGGTCACCGTCGAGGGGGACGTTGAGATCCGAACGGACGAGGACGCGCTTGCCGCGCAGGTCGCCCAGGTCGGCAGTGGTCTTCACGGCACCAACCTTCTTTCTTCAGGTGTATTGCTGAATTAGTCGGGTCAGAGCTTGGAGCCGACGAGGACGCAGAGGTCCACGAGGCGGTTGCTGTAGCCCCACTCGTTGTCGTACCAGCCGACGACCTTGACCTGGTTGCCGATGACCTTGGTGAGCCCGGAGTCGAAGATGCACGACGCGGGGTCGGTCTCGATGTCCTTGGACACGATCGGGTCAGTGGTGTAGACGAGCTTGCCCTTCATCGGGCCTTCGGCCGCCGCCTTGACGATCGCGTTGACCTCGTCCACGGTCGTCTCACGGCCGGCCTCGAAAGTGAGGTCGGTGGCCGAGCCGGTCGGTGTGGGCACGCGCAGGGCGTAACCGTCGAGCTTGCCCTTGAGCTCGGGCAACACGAGGGCAACGGCCTTGGCCGCACCGGTCGAGGTGGGGACGATGTTGAGGGCGGCGGCGCGGGCGCGACGCAGGTCCTTGTGCGGAGCGTCCTGGAGGTTCTGGTCCTGCGTGTAGGCGTGGATCGTCGTCATCAGGCCCTTGACGATGCCCAGGCCATCGTTGAGCGCCTTGGCCATCGGAGCCAGGCAGTTCGTCGTGCACGAGGCGTTGGAGATGATCGTGTGCTTGGCCGAGTCGTACAGGTCGTCGTTGACGCCCATGACGATGGTGATGTCCTCGTTGGAGGCCGGGGCCGAGATGATGACCTTCTTGGCGCCACCGTCGATGTGGGCCTTGGCCTTGGACGCGTCGGTGAAGAAGCCGGTCGACTCGATGACGATGTCGGCGCCCACGCCGGCCCAGTCGAGCTTGGCCGGGTCGCGCTCGGCCCACGCGGCGAACTTCTTGCCGCCGGCGGTGATCGACTCGTCGTCGTAGGACACGTCACCGGGGAAGCGGCCGAGGATCGAGTCGTACTTGAGCAGGTGAGCCAGGCTCTTGTTGTCGGTGAGGTCGTTGACGGCCACGACCTCGATGTCGGCGCCAGACTCGACGACGGCGCGGTAGAAGTTGCGGCCGATGCGGCCGAACCCGTTGATACCAACCTTGACGGTCACTGTTGATCAAACCTTCCGACTGGGGGTCGTGGACACGCCCACGGGCTGTGTCCCGGCGTCCCGACGGCCGTCAGTGGCAGCCCGTGGTACTGCCCTCAACCCTAGTCCCCCACGCCCGTGCGCTGCGACGGGTCCCGCTCTGTGGGCACGCTTTGGGGACGTTCGTCCTGCAGGCTCTGGTCTCTGGTATGCCGTGCAGGGTCCCGGGACGGCATACGGTCGCCTCTGGGGCCCGACAGGGCAACTCCCGGTTCCGTCCGGCGACACCGGGGCAACACGGGGGTGACGGCGGGCTGACGCGCCGGCAACGGACGGGCGAACGGGCCTCAGCCGTCGAGCATCTCCGGTGTGAGATTTACCTCGGTGTTGGGGATACCGAGGTCGGCAGCCTTCTTGTCGGCCATCGCCAGCAGGCGGCGGATCCGACCGGCGACCGCGTCCTTGGTCATCGGCGGGACGGCGAGCTGACCGAGCTCCTCCAACGAAGCCTGCTTGTGCTGCAGTCGCAGCGTGCCCGCCTCAGCGAGGTGATCGGGGACCTCGTCGCCGAGGATCTCCAGCGCACGCTCAACCCGCGCGCCGGCGGCGACCGCGGCCCGAGCCGAGCGGCGCAAGTTGGCGTCGTCAAAGTTGGCCAGCCGATTGGCGGTAGCGCGCACTTCCCGGCGCATCCGGCGCTCTTCCCAGGCCAGGACCGCGTCATGCGCTCCGAGCCGGGTGAGCAGGGCCGCAATCGCATCGCCGTCACGGATGACGACCCGGTCGACGCCGCGCACCTCGCGGGCTTTCGCGGAAACGCCCAACCGGCGGGCTGCACCCACGAGAGCCAAGGCCGCCTCGGGACCCGGACAGGTGACCTCCAGCGCGCTAGAGCGGCCAGGTTCGGTCAGCGAGCCGTGCGCGAGGAAGGCCCCGCGCCAGGCGGCTTCGGCGTCGCACGCGCTGGCTGACACGACGCGTGGCGGTAATCCACGGACCGGGCGACCGCGGGCGTCGACCAGCCCCGTCTGCCGGGCCAGCGTGGCGCCCTCCTCGACCACCCGGACGACATAGCGCGACCCGCGGCGCAAGCCTCCGGCGGTCATGACGAGGACATCGGACTTCTGGCCGTAGACCTCGGCGATCTCGCGACGCAAGCGGCGGGCGGCGTTGGCGGTGTCGAGTTCGGCCTCGACGACGATGTGGCCGCCGACGATGTGCAGGCCGCCGGCGAACCGGATGAGCGCGGACACCTCGGCCTTCCGACAGCACGGTTTGGTGATGGCGAGTCGGGAGAGCTCGTCCTTCACCCTCGCTGTCATCGCCATGAAAACCTGCCTCTAGCCTCGGTACCACGCAGTTCGGCCAGCACCCCTGGTCGCGACGAACGCGCGCGTCAGCCTAACCGATCCGACGTCGTGGTGAGCACGATCCGAGGGCAGCTACGCCCCAAAGACATCACGGTATGCCGCCGCGAGCCGCAGCGCATCATGTTGACCTCGCGCACCCATCACGGACACGGGGGTGACCACCAGTTCGGCGCCGAGGTCACGGGCGGCCGCGCGGACCGACGTCGGGTCGTCGAGAGACCCGGGATCGGCCAGGACGACATCCAGACGCAGGTCGGGCGCATGCCGAGCCAACGACTCCAGGTGATCGACCGCCCGGAATCCCTTGGTCTCCCCGGTGCGGATGTCGAGATTGAGGTTGAGCAGGCGGCGGCCCGGAGTCGACTCCAGGGCGCGGCACAGGTCGGGCACGAGGACGTGCGGGAGCACGGAAGTGAACCAGGATCCGGGGCCGAGGATCACCCAATCGGCGGCCAAGACAGCCTCGATGCTCTCGGGGCAAGCCCGCGGTTGGGCAGGTCGCAGCCGGATCTCCTCGACCCGTCCCGGCGACGAGGCGACGACATGCTGCCCACGCACGGTGAAGGTGACATCGGGGTATGCCGGGTCGTGCCCGAGGATGTCGGCTTCGATCTGCAGCGGTTGGGACGCCATGGGCAGCACCCGTCCGCGAGCGTTGAGCAGTCGGCCCACCAGGTCGAGCCCGTCGACGGTCGTGGCCAGTTGTTCCCAGATGGCGACGATGAGCAGATTTCCCATGGCGTGGCCCGCCAGCGGGCCTTCGCCACCGAACCGGTGCTGCAGCACGTCACGCCAGGTGCGGCCCCACGAGCTGTCCTCGCACAGCGCGGCCAGGGCCATCCTCAAGTCACCCGGAGGAAGCACGTCGAACTCGGCGCGCAGTCTGCCCGAGGACCCCCCGTCGTCGGCAACCGTCACCACGGCGGTGACCTGGTCGGTGAGGATCTTCAGTGCGCTCAGCGACGTGGCCAGACCATGGCCACCACCAAGAGCGACAACGCGCTGTCCAGGCACCGAGCCTTACTCCCGCCCGAGGTCGCGATGGACAATCAAGGCATCGACCCCGTCGACCGCAGTCAGGCGGCGCAGCAGCGCCTCCGACATGGCCACCGAGCGGTGCTTTCCGCCGGTGCAGCCGATCGCCACCGTGGCATAGCGTCGACCCTCGCGCTGGTAGCCGGCGACCACGGGTTCGAGCATGGCCACGACTCGGTCGAGGAATTCCTGCGCCCCGGCCTGGCTCAGCACGAAATCAGCCACTGGCGCATCCCGGCCGTTCTGCGCGCGCAGTGACTCCACCCAGAAGGGGTTGGGCAGGAAGCGCATGTCGAGCACGAAATCGGCATCCAGCGGAACGCCGTATTTGAAGCCGAAGGACACGACCGCAAGCCGCACCCGTGAGCTGACCGCCGCCGACAGCAAGGACGAGATCTTGGCGGCGAGCTGGTGGACGTTGAACCCTGAGGTGTCGATGATGAGGTCCGCGCTGGCGCGCAGGTCGGCCATCATTTCCCGCTCCCGAGATATAGCGTCCATGAGGCGACCAGAACCCTGCAGTGGGTGCGGGCGCCGCACGCTCTCGAAGCGTCGCACCAACGCTTCATCGGTGGCATCGAGGAAGACGACGACCGGTCGGTCGCCTCCTGCGCGCAGCTCCCCCAAGGTGTGGGACAGGCTGCCGGACATTCGCCCGGCGCGGGCGTCGATGACGGCGGCCAGCCGCGCCGGCGGGGACGACTCCGGAAGCCCATGGCTGCGCAGGTCCTGCAGCGCGGCGAGCAATTGGGTGGGCAGGTTGTCCACGACATACCAGCCGAGGTCTTCCAGGACCTTCGCGGCCGTCGAGCGCCCGGCCCCGCTCATGCCGGTGATGACGATGAGCGGTGGCTCCTCGACCAGTCGCGACAGCGCCCGCATGGCCAACGTCGGGGTGGGATCCACCGCGACCGTGGGCGATGGCGCCCCCTCTTCCGAGCTCACCGGCATACCTCCCGTATCTCGTGGGCGTCACTCGTGCGCATGCGGCGCAACAGCCCTGTCAGTCCAGGACTTCTCCAGTTGTCACGTTAACGGCCATCGGCGCCGCTGACGACCCCCGGGGCTCGTGCAGCGTCGCGAGAATGGTCTCGGCAAGCCGGGGACCGATCCCCGGCACCTCGCGGACCTGCTCACTGGTCGCGGCGCGCAGTTTCCGGACCGACCCGAAATGGGCCAGCAGCGCCGCTTTTCGCGTCGCCCCGAGCCCGGGTATGCCGTCCAGGACCGACTCGGTCATCGCCGCCGAGCGGCGCTTGCGGTGGAAGGTGATGGCGAACCGGTGGGCCTCGTCGCGGACCCGCTGCAGGAGGTAGAGACCTTCACTGGAGCGGGGTAGGACCACTGGGTAGGGATCGCCGGGAAGCCACACCTCCTCCAATCGCTTGGCCAGCCCGACCACCTGGATATCGGTGATCCCCATGTCGGCGAGCACCGCGACGGCGGCGTTGACCTGGGGCAGTCCACCGTCGACGACGACGAGGTTGGGCGGATAGGCGAACTTGCGCGCCTTGCCGGTGGCGGGGTCGATCGGCGAGCCTGTGAGGTCCTCCGCTGACTCCGCATCACCAGGGGTGGTCGCCTGGATCAGCCGACGGAACCGGCGGGTGAGCACCTCTCGCATGGCCGCGGTGTCGTCGACGGCGCCAAGTGCCCCATCCGGGTCCGTCCGAGCACCATCACCCGCTGGCCCCGCGTCGGCACGGATGATGAAGCGCCGATACTCCGAGGTGCGGGCCAGCCCGTCCTCGAAGACGACCATCGAGGCCACCATCTGGGTGCCCTGCACGTGGCTGACGTCGAAGCACTCGATGCGTAATGGCGCCTCGGCCAGCCCGAGCGCGTCCTGCAACTCGGCCAGGGCCAGGCTGCGCGCGGTGAGGTCACCCGCCCGGGTCAACTTGTGCCGCGTCAGCGACTGCTCGGCGTTCTTACGGACCGTCTCCATGAGCGCTCGCTTGTCGCCGCGCTGCGGCACCCGCACCTGGACCGCTGATCCGCGGTGCGTCGAGAGCCATGCCGCCATCCCGTCCGGGTCGCTCGGCAGCACCGGGACGAGCACTTCCTTGGGGATCGATTCGGGAGGTTGGTCACCGTAGACCTGTTGCAGCAGGTGCTCGACCAGGCCCGCTTCGTCCTCCTGCTCACGGTCGACGACCCAACCGCGCTGGCCACGCACCCGTCCGCCCCGGACATGGAAGACCTGCACCGCAGCCTCGAGCTCATCGTGGACCAGCGCAAAGACGTCGGCGTCGGTGGCATCTCCGAGCACGACAGCGTTCTTCTCCAACGCCTTGGAGAGGGCCTGCAGGTCATCACGAAGCTTGGCCGCCCGCTCGAACTCCAACTCGGCCGCCGCGTCGCGCATCGCCGCCTCGGTGCGCCGGACGAACCGGGTCGTATTGCCGGCCATGAAATCGCAGAAGTCGAGAGCGATGTCGCGATGCTCCTGCTCGGTCACCCGCCCGACGCACGGCGCCGAGCACTTGTCGATATAGCCGAGCAGGCAGGGTCGGCCGCTCTGCTGGGCCCGCTTGAACACCCCCGTGCTGCAGGTACGCACCGGGAAGACCCGCAGCAACAGATCGAGGGTCTCGCGGATCGCCCACGCGTGCGAGTACGGCCCGAAGTAGCGGGTGCCCTTGCGTTTGGTCCCCCGCATGACCTGAGCCCGCGGGAAGGTGTCGCCGAGGGTCACGGCGAGGAAGGGATACGACTTGTCGTCGCGATAGCGGACGTTGAACCGCGGGTCGTACTCCTTGATCCAGGAGTACTCCAGTTGCAGCGCCTCGACCTCGTTGGCCACGACGGTCCACTCGACGCTCGCGCCAGTGCGCACCATCCGCGCGGTGCGGGGATGGAGGGCCGCGATGTCCTGGAAGTAGGAGGACAGCCGCGGCCGCAGCGACTTCGCCTTCCCGACATAGATGACCCGACCCATGGCATCACGGAACCGATAGACGCCCGGATCGATCGGGATCTGCCCCGGGGCGGGTCGGTAAGAGGACGGGTCGGCCACACCAGGACTCTACGAGCAGGTGCCGACACCCCGGCATACCCAAGGCAGGTATGCCGTGTGCCCCCTGGGCGCGCCGAGCGACGCGGGTATGCCGTGTGGCACCCGGCCGCACGGCATACGGGCTGGCGTTGGCGGAGGCGAACCTCAGGCCACCGAGATCGTGTCCCCAGAGACGGTCGCGGTCTTGGCGGGAAGGGCGGTCTTGGCCGGACCACTGACGGGCGCGCCGGTCGAGGCGTCGAAGTAGCTGTTGTGACAGGCGCACTTGATCTTGTTGTCGGCGACCAACGAGACCGCGCAGCCCTCGTGGGTGCAGGTCGAACTGAACGCCTTGAAGGTGCCAGCCACCGGCTGGGTGACGACGACCTTGCCGACGATCTTGCCGCCTCCGACCGGGACGTCGGCCTTGGCGACCGACACCGCGCCGCCTGCTGCGGTGGCGTTGCCGGCCGCGCCGGTGCTGGATGACGAGGACCCGGACGAACACGCGGAGAGCCCGGCCACCGAGGCGATCCCGGCTACTCCGGCGGCGTTGAGAATGGTGCGCCGGTCGATCGATGCGGGCATGAGGGAACCTCCAGAGGGTGCGTGTGAGCGGGACCTGCCTAGGTGCAGGATGCCCGCAACTCGTCCGAGTTGCCCGGAGAACCTCCGCGCAGACGGTGGATTCACAGGGAATTCATGCCCCTGCGACAGGTACCGCCATAACGACACGGGAACAACCTGGCCGGGATCTCGGAACCGGCCGAGTCTTCCCGTACTCTTTCGCCCTAGCTACGCGGACGTCGCGGGCGTCCGGAAGATGCGCCGGATAGAAAGAATCACAGGAGGAACTGTGCAGCGTTCCATCATTCGCTTGGGCGTGCCGCTCGCGGTCGCGGCCCTTGCTCTCTCGGCCTGCGGCAGCCGCAGCGAGAGCACGAGCTCGTCGTCGGGCGCGGCCACCAAGGTTGCCAAGATCGGCGTCATCGCCCCGCTGTCCGGTGGCCTCTCGGCCATGGGCCTGGGCATCAAGAACTCGGTCGACCTGGCCATCAAGCAGGCCAACGACTCGGGCGCCGTCGCCGGCTGGAAGTTCGAGCTCTACGCCCTCGACGACGAGGCCAAGGCCGAGGTCGGCAAGAACGCCGCCACCAAGATCTCCTCGGACGACGCCGTCATCGGTGTTGTCGGCACGCTCAACTCCTCGGTCGCCCAGCAGACCATGCCGGTCCTGGCGGCCGCCAAGATCGCCCAGGTCTCGCCGGCCAACACCAACCCGTCGCTGACCCAGGGCGCCGACGCGGCGAACAAGAAGCGGCCGTACAACAACTACTTCCGCACCTGCACCACCGACGCGGTCCAGGGCCCGTTCGCGGCTCAGTACCTCCTCGGCCAGGGCATCAAGAAGGTCGCGACGATCCACGACAAGAAGACCTACGGTCAGGGTCTGGTCGACGCCTTCACGGTCGAGTTCAAGAAGGGTGGCGGCGAGATCGTTGCCGCCGAGACCGTCGGTGAGAACGACAAGGACTTCGCGACCGTCATCTCCAAGATCAAGCCGTCCGCTCCTGGCGCGATCTACTACGGCGGCGAGTACCCGACCGCTGGTCCGCTGTCGCAGCAGATGAAGGCCCAGGGCCTCACCGTCCCGCTCATGGGTGGCGACGGCATCTTCGACCCGAAGTTCATCGAGCTGGCCGGCGCCACCGCGACCGGTGACATGGCCACCTCGGTCGGCGCTCCCACCGACAGCACCGACGCTGGCAAGAAGTTCCTCAACGAGTACAAGGCTGCCGGCTACAAGGAAGACGCCTCCGCCTACGGCGGCTACGGCTACGACGCTGCCAAGGCCATCATCGAGGCCGCCAAGTCGGCGCTCAAGGACGCCAAGGACGTCAAGTCCGCTCGCGACGCCGAGCTCACCGCGCTGGGCAAGGTCTCGTTCGACGGCGTGACCGGCAAGGTCGCCTTCGACGAGTTCGGTGACACCACCTCCAAGATCCTCACGGTCTACAAGGTGGACGCCGGCAAGTGGATCCCCGCGAAGACGGACACCTTCAAGTAAATCGCTTACACGACACGCAGGGGTGGGCTTCACGCCCACCCCTGCGTGCTGTCACACTCACCCCAGCCTTCTCCAGCCGGGCCGGTTGACGGAGCTCTCCGCAACGGGCCCGGACCCTACTCACCTGCACGGAGGTGACCATGGACCTGTTCTTCCAGCAGTTGCTCAACGGCTTGACTCTCGGATCGCTGTACGCCCTCATTGCCGTCGGCTACACCGTCGTCTACGGGATCGTCCAGATCATCAACTTCGCCCACGGCGAGGTGTTCATGATCGGCGCATTCGGGGCGCTCGCAACATGGACGGTCCTCTTCCAGGGCCAGACGGGTCTGTGGGTCCTGCCGGTCATGATCATCGGGGCTGTCGCGGCGTCAGTCGTCGTGGCCGTGCTCATGGAGCGAGTCGCCTACCGGCCCCTCCGGCATGCCCCACGTCTGGCCCCGCTCATCACGGCCATCGGCATCTCGGTCTTCCTGCAGGAGGCCATCCGGTTGTTCTACCCGGGGGCCAAGAGCGCCATGCCGTTCCCCCGGATCGACATCGTCACCGGCGCAGCCCTCCAGCTCGGGCCGCTCACCGTGCGCCGCTCGGCCATCTTCACCATCGGGTCGCTCATCGTGTGCGCCGCCTTGCTGTGGTACTTCATCAACCGCACCAAGCTGGGCCGCGGCATGCTCGCCGTGTCGCAGGACAAGGACACTGCGCGCCTCATGGGCATCAACGTCGACCGGATCATCGCGGTGGCCTTCGCCCTCGGTGCTGCACTGGCGGGTGTCGCCGGTGTCGCGCAGGGGTTGCAGAACAACAACATCGACTTCTTCATGGGCTTCCTCGCCGGCCTCAAGGCGTTCACCGCCGCGGTGCTCGGCGGGATCGGCAACATCATGGGCGCGGTGCTCGGCGGGCTCGTCCTCGGAGTGGTCGAAGCGATGGCCGTGCAGTTCATCCCCGGCACCTTCGGTGGGTCGCCATGGAAGGACGTCTGGGCCTTCGCGCTGCTCATCATCGTCCTGGTCTTCCGTCCCCAGGGCCTGCTCGGCGCTCGGGTGGTGGACCGCGCATGACCACCTCCCCCGCCGTCCCGCGGACCAAGACATCCGTCAACAACCCGCGGCCCAGCCCGCAGTGGTGGCTTGCTCTCGCCGGCGCCGTGCTGCTCATCGCCAGCGCCTTCTTGTCCTGGTGCTACGTTCCGGCTCTGCTAGGCGACCTCAGCATCGACGCCTTCCCTGGCGGCCTGCAGATCCTCATGATCATCGTCGCGGTGCTGGCGATCTTCTTCCTCGTGCTGCGCAGCGGCCGGATGCCGAGCATGGATACCTTGCTGGACAGCGCCAAGGCCCTCAAGGCCCTGAGTGCCACGGCAGTCGCCTTCATGGTCCTGGTCGCCATCGTCATCGCCCTGCAGGCCCCCGGTCTGGCCAACGCCAACCCGGGACTGTTCGTCGGGATCGTCGGCGCTGCCCTCATGCTCGCGGGCTCGTGGCAGATGGCCTCCGACCCGCTCGTGGACCCCATCACCGTGCGCCTGCCCGGCTGGGTCGAGATCCTCGTCATCGTCGTGATGATGGCGATCATCCTGTTCGGCGCGGCCTATGCCCTGGGTCAGGAGGACGGCACCGTCTTCTGCCTGTTCCTGGTCTTCCTCGGCGGCGTCGTGGCCGCCCTCGCTCGCGGTGGCCTCTTCTCGTGGATCAGCGTCATCGCCGCGCGGCACCGTCAGGTGCTCATGATGGGTGCCCTGGCCGTAGCGTTCCTCTTCCCGTTCACCCAGAACGGGTCGGACGCCAACATGTCGATCGCGACCCAGGTGCTCATCTTTGCGACGACGGCCCTTGGCCTGAACATCGTCGTCGGCCTCGCCGGTCTGCTCGACCTCGGCTACATCGCCTTCCTCGGAGCCGGTGCCTATGTCTCGGCGATGATGTCGCACTCGGCCTTCGCCCACATCGGGTGGAAGCCTCCATTCATCGTCGTCGTCATCATCGGCGCCATCGTCAGCTCGATCCTCGGCCTCATCATCGGCTCCCCCACGCTGCGGGTGTCCGGTGACTACCTGGCCATCGTCACGCTGGCCTTCGGTGAGATCTTCCGCTTGACCGTCAACAATCTTGACGGCAACAACGGGCCGCGCCTGACCAACGGGCCCAACGGCATACCCGGCATCCCCGATCTTGAATTCGGGGCGTTCAACTTCGGCGACACCCACACCGTGCTGGGCATCCCGCTGGGCCGGTTCGCCAACTACTACTTCCTCATGCTCATCGTGGCGGGGTTCATCATCCTGGTGTTCACCCGGCTCAACAACAGCCGCATCGGTCGCGGGTGGGGCGCCATCCGCGAGGACGAGAAGGCAGCCGAGGCCATGGGGGTGAACACCTTCGGGCTCAAGCTGTTCGCCTTCGCCGGTGGCGCCTTCCTCGCCGGGATGGCCGGCACCATCAAGGCCCACCAGGATGTCTCGGTCACACCCGACCAGTACATCTTCCTGGAGTCGGCCTTCCTCCTGGCGGCCATCGTTCTCGGTGGTATGGGCTCGGTCGCCGGCGTGCTCGTCGGCGCGACCGTGCTCAAGCTGCTGCCCGAAAAGCTGCGGTTCGTCGCCGACTACCGGTTGCTCATCTTCGGTCTGCTGCTCGTCGTCATGATGCGCTTCCGCCCCGAGGGGCTCGTGCCCAGCCGCCGCCGGGCGTTGGAGTTCCACGCCGACGACCAGGAACTGGCTGATCGCGTCGAGGAAGTCCACTTGGAAATCGCTGCCGATCCCGACACCGCGGAGGCCAAGGCATGAGCACCCAAACCCTGCAGCAACCGGCTCCGCCGAAGTTCGGCGCCCCCGTGCTGGAAGCCAGCGGCGTCGTCATGCGCTTCGGTGGCCTCACCGCCGTCAACAACGTCAATCTCACCGTGCGTGAGGGCGAGATCATGGGGCTCATCGGCCCCAACGGCGCGGGGAAGACGACGTTCTTCAACTGCCTCACCGGGATGTACAAGCCCACCGAGGGCGAGGTGAAGTTCCAAGGTGCCGTCCTGCCGCCCAAGCCGCGGGCCGTGGTCAAGGCCGGCATGGCCCGCACCTTCCAGAACATCCGGCTCTTCGGCAACATGACCGCACTGGAGAACGTCATGGTGGGGCGTTACTGCCGCACCAATGCCCTGGCTTTCACCTCGATCATCCGCGGCCCGAAGTACCACCGGGAAGAGGCCGAGTCGCGCCGGATCGCCCAGGAGTTGCTCGACTTCGTCGGGCTGGGGCACACCAGCGAGCACCTCGCTCGCAACCTGCCCTACGGCGACCAGCGCCGCCTGGAGATCGCCCGGGCCTTGGCGACCGACCCCAAGCTCATCCTGCTGGACGAGCCGACGGCGGGTATGAACCCCAAGGAGACCGAGCAGGCCAAGGACCTCATCTTCCGGATCCGGGACAAGGGTCTGGCGGTCGTCGTCATCGAGCACGACATGCGGTTCATCTTCAGCCTGTGTGACCGGGTGCACTGC
>WBZM01001123.1_pt1 | contig 29012 bp, 24 predicted proteins | sample 5204271 | NCBI WGS metagenome assembly WBZM01 (sample SAMN12344346, study PRJNA552823) | activated sludge metagenome | biome: Activated sludge suspended growth; feature: Nitrification reactor; material: Wastewater; isolation source: activated sludge from nitrification reactor of wastewater... | reverse complement strand
ATGCTCGATACGTTCCCACTGCCCGTCGCTCAACATTCGCCGACCCATTGCTCACATCCAAATTCCAAGATGTGAACACGTTTTGGCTACTGTGAACACGCCCTAGGGTTTTCATCGGGATGCGGTCGCCCCGGTTCGTTTTCTTGCGGGATTGACGTTGAACCGCAGCGTGAACCGGGTTCCGCTGGCGCCGTCGAATTCGATCTGGCCCCGCAGTTGGTGCTGCCCCAACATGCGGACCAGCCGCAGCCCGAGAGTCCGGGTGGTCGCCCAATCCAGGCCGGCGGGCAATCCGACCCCGTTGTCGGTGACGGCGAGCGTGTAGGTGGCGCCGTCCCAGTCCGCCGCGATCACGATTTCACAGGCATCGGCGCCCGGCCGGGGCCGGTGCTGGGGAAAGGCGTGCTTGAAGGCGTTGGTCACCAGTTCGTTGACGATCAGCCCGCAGGGGATGGCGGTATCGAGATTCATCCCGATTTCGGGCGCCGCCACGCGGAGATGGATGGCGCCATACGGGTCCAGGGAGTCGCGCAGATGGCCGGCCAGCGCCTGGAAATAGCGGCGACAATCCAACTGGCTGAGGTTGCCGGATTGGTACAGCATCTCGTGAACCAGCGCCATCGATTTGATGCGATGGCTCAGTTCCGTCAACTGAGCGTGTGCCGAAGCCGCTGTCATGGTTTCCCGCTGCAACTCCAGCAGGTCGATGATGGCGGTGAGATTGTTCTTGACCCGATGGTGGACTTCGCGCAGCAACACCTCCTGCTCGGCGAGCGCCGCCCGCAGCGTTTCATCGGCGCGTCGGCGTTCGGTGATGTCCCGCCCGACGGCGATCACCGCCCTGGCGCCGAAATAGGTGCCGGGGATCAAATCCATTTCCTTCAGATAAATGGAACCGTCTGATCGGATCGCCCAGAATTCGAAATGTTGCGTTTTTCCGGCCAGCGCCTTTTGAAATTGCTGGGCCATTTCGGCCAGATCGTTTTTGCCGGGAGCGGCGAATGCATCGGGGGTTTTGCCGATCAGGAAATCGTGCGGATAACCGCAGATTTTTTCCGCCGCGCGATTGGCGTCGATGATCGTTCCCGTTCCGTCCTGGATCAGGATGGCTTCCTCGATGCTGTCGATGATGCCGCGATAGGTGATTTGCGCCTGGTGGATTTTTTCCTCCACCCGCTTGCGATAGGCGATGTCGATGTCGAGACAGAAGAGTTCCGGCGGCTGGCCGGGGATCTGAACGACCGCGTGATTGGAAAAGACCTCGACGCGCGAGCCGTCCTTGTGCAGGAGCGACAGTTCGCCGGCCGGCAGGGGATGGCCGGTTTCGGCCATCCAGCGAATGGCTTGGCGGACCTCGGGCCGCATCTCCGGCGGGATAATGAGGTCCAGTAAATTCCGGCCGATGGCCTCCCGCGCGGTGTGGCCGTAAACGGTTTCGGACGCTTCGTTCCAGTAATGGACCGTGCCGTCCGCATCGTAACCCTGGACCGATACGGACGATATGCGATCGAGCAGATTGTGGAATCGCGTCTCGCTCTGAGCCAGAGCTTCCTCGGCTCGCTTGCGCGCGGTGATGTCCATCGCCAAGAGGCGGCACCGCCGATCCGCGCCGACGCCCACGCTCGCACCGATGAGATGCACGGTGCGATGCGGCGCGCCTTCCCCTCGGTCGATGGCGATTTCGCAATTTTCCCCGGACGCCGCCGCCAGTGCCCGGTCGAGAAAAGCGTTGAACGCGGGCCGGGCTTCCGCCGACACGAAAAGCCCAAAGCGCCGGTCGATCAAGCGGAATCGCTCTTGGCCGAGCAGGGCGGCGCCGGCAAGGTTCAGCTCTTGAATAGTGCCGTCATCGGTCAGGGTGAAATAGCCCACCGGCGCAAAATCGTAGAAGTCGGCGTAGCGCTCCATGCTCCGTTCGAGCCGGGCCTGGATTTCCCGCAATTCCTCGTTTTGCAGTTCCAGCTCGATCTGATGGACGCGCAGTTCGTGAACCAGTCGCTGATTTTCCGCTTCGGTCAAAGGTTGGCGGGTGGCGGGAGGGAGTTGCGCCCGCAACCGATCTTCCGCGCGGCGGCGCAAATCGGCAGCATCCGGGGAACGATCGCGATCTTTTTTCATGGGATGCCCTCCGGTGTGTCTTCCGCCGGCCCTGGGGCCGGTCCGGGAGGTGCCGACTCGGCTGTCTGGCCGGCGAGTCGCATCATCAGTTCGTCGCGGGTCTGGCGCAGTTCCGCCTCCAGCTTTTTGGCTACGGTAATGTCCACAAAAGTCACCACCACGCCGTTGATGCGGTTTTCCAGGGTGCGGTACGGCATGACGCGCGCGGTAAACCAGCGTCCGTCCCGGCTGTTGATCGGTCTTTCCGCGAACACCAGCGTCCGCAGCACCTCCGCCACCTCCTCGGCCAGTTCGGGGTAGAGCAGGTCCGAGGCGATGTCGGTGATCGGCCGGCCCACGTCGCCCGGAATCAGCTTGATGAGCTTGGCCGCCTGGGTGGTGAAGCGCCGCACGCGCAGCGCGTCGTCCAGGAACAGGGTGGCGATGTCGGTGCTGTTGAGCAGGTTTTTCATGTCGTTGTTGGCCCGCGACAGCTCGTCCACCTTGGCTTGCAGCTCGGCGTTGACCGTTTGCAGCTCTTCGTTCAAGGACTGCATCTCTTCTTTGGAGGTGGTCAGTTCCTCGTTGGTGGACTGGAGTTCCTCGTTGGTGGACTGGAGTTCCTCGTTGGCGGATTTGAGTTCCTCCTGCGAGGTCTGCATCTCCTCGCGGGTGGTTTGCACCGTTTCCCGCAACTGCTTCACCTCCTGCTCCAGATGCTCGATCAGGATGCTGTCGGCGGTGGCTTTGCCCGGTTTGCGGAGCCGGCGGGCGGCGGGCGGCATGGCGGCCAGGACCACCAGGAACGTCCCGCGCAGCGCCTCCGGCTCCCGCAGGGGCTGAACGGTGAGGTCCACGGTCTGATAGTTGCCGTTGGTCTTGACCCGCAGGTTGCGCCGGATGACGGGCTCGGGCTCGGGCGAGCGAACGATCTGCTGGAAGATGCTGGTCAGTTCGAGGCTCAGACCTTCGCGGGCCATGGCCAGGACGTTCCAGTTGACCTGGCCGGCGGCGGGTTCCAGATAGTTGCCGGTGCGGCCGCTGACGTAGAGGATGTCGCCTTTCGCATCGACCAGCACCGCCGCCGGGGTAAAGTGCCGCAGCAGGCGCGAATCTACCAGCGTTTGCAGGTTGGCCACGGGTTTGGCGGCGCGGGTTTCCGCGGGCGCGTTCGCCGCGACCGGCGAGAAGGCGGTGGGAAAATCCACCCATTCCGGCCGCGTTGAGGGCATCAGCCGCTGGTAGAACCGCCACTTGCCGTCCTGGAGCGGCGCGAACAGTTCGGACGGGCTGCCGATGGTCTCGGCGGAGCCCAAAAAGAGCACGCCGCCGGGATTCAAGCTGTAGTGAAACAGGGGCAACAGCTTTTTCTGTAGCCCCGTGGTCAGGTAGATCAGCAGGTTGCGGCAGATCAGTAGATCCAGCTTGGTGAAGGGCGGGTCCGTGATGACGTTCTGCGGCGCGAAGGTCACGATTTCCCGGATTTCCTTGCCGATCCGGTAACCTCCGCTTTCTTCGTGGATGAAAAACCGTTGCAGCCGCTCCGGCGCGACGTCGGCGGTAATGTTTTCCGGATAGAGGCCCTGGCGGGCCTTGGTGATCGCGTCCGCGTCCAGGTCGGTGGCGAAGATTTGCAGGGCGAACGGCTTGGGCGGACCGATCCGGTCCAGCGCTTCCTTGAACGCGATCCCCAGGGAGTAGGCTTCCTCGCCGGTGGAGCAGCCGGCCGCCCACGCCCGCAAGGAGCCGCCGGCGGGTTGCCGGGCCAGCAGCGCCGGGATGATCTGGTCCCGCAATTGCGCCCAGGCCGCCGGGTCGCGGAAAAAGCTGGTCACGCCGATCAGCAGTTCCTTGAACAGCAGATCCAGCTCCGCCGGATTTTCCTGCAAGAAGCGCACGTAGCCGGCGATCTTGTCCAGTTGGTGGAGACCCATGCGCCGCTCGATCCGGCGGTACAGCGTGCTCTTTTTGTACGGGGAAAAGTCGTGGCCGGTCCGGGTCCGCAGCAGGATCAACACCTTGTCCAAACCGCTGCGGTCCACATCCTCCAGGGCCGGCTCGGGGCGGGCCAGCAGGGGAACGTGTCGGAGATAGGCGACCAGCCGGGCGTACAGCGCTTCGACCGGCGCCACGATGTCGGCCAGCCCGGCGGCGATGGCGCTGCGGGGCATGCCGTCGAATTTGGCCGTGGCCGGCTCCTGCACCAGCGTGACGCCCGCCACTTCCTTGATCGCCCGCAGCCCCAGCGTGCCGTCGGAGCCCATGCCGGACAGGATGACGCCCGCGCTGCGTTCCCGCTGGTCTTCCGCCAGAGAGCGGAAAAAGAAATCGATCGGCAACCGCAAGCCGCGCGATGCCACCGGCTCGAACAGGTGCAGGGCGCCGCGCAGCAAGGACATATCTCGGTTGGGCGGGATCACGTAGACGTGGTTCGGCCGGACCTTGACGCGGTCGGCGACCCGCTCGACCGGCAGGACGGTGGCGCGCTGCAACAGCTCGGGCAACAAGCCCTGGTGGGTCGGGTCGAGGTGTTGGACGACGACGAACGCCATGCCGCTGTCGGCGGGCACCGAGCGCAGAAATTGCTCCAGCGCTTCCAGGCCCCCGGCGGAGGCGCCGATGCCGATGATCGGGAACGCGCCGTTGGGCGAGGATGGAGAGGGCGTTGCGGGTGAATCGGTTGCCGGTTCCGGTTGCCGGCTTCCCGTTTGGGGCGCTTTGGTCATGGGCGGATTCCTTGTTCGACCTCGGGTCAAGCTGATCCAGCTCAATGATTTCAGTATTCGCCCAATTTAACATTTTTGCAACAGTTTGTCCCTTTCTTCCCCTTCACGAACAGACGAAGGAGTGAGCCATTTGCGGTGTTTTTTGTGAGACAGACGAGGCGTTTGGCCGGTTCAGCGCGGGTCCAGTTCGGGAAGATGCAGGTCGAAGTTCCGGATCGCCTCCACCAGGCTTTGCATGTCCTCCGGCGTGGGCGCGGCGGTCGGCTCGCGGCCGGCCCTCACGAATACCCGCCGCGCCAGTTGTTTGAGATCCCGCAGTCCGTCGTTCTCGACGGTCTCCATCACCTCGCCACATTGCACCAGACCGTCGAAGAAATCGTGGCCTTCTTGCTGGGCGCGGGCCAAAGCGCCGAGTCCCGCCAACCAGATCTGGCTGGCCAAGGTCAGCGTCTCTTCCAGCTTGCGCGTTTCGCGCAGCCGTTTTTGCAGATGTCGATATGTCATCGCTTGTCGCTCCTGTATCAATCCCGCTGGCGACGATCCGTGTCGGTCGGTTTCGGGTTGTCCGCGCCCTGGTTTTGATTTCCCGACTATGAATTAAAAATGCTTTTTAGGGCATTAGCTTGCAAAGAAATCCCGATCATTCGGCCGGCTGGGCCACACGCGAAATCCGCCATTGATCGGCAGATTAGCCTTTTCGGTTAGAATAAACACACTAAATGACCGGGAAACGGATGTTTCGGGTAAATCATCCAGTGTAAGTATCGAAAAGCACTAAAAAATTCTGTGCCGAGAAACAAAATCAAGGGTGCCGGCAACCGCGCGGGGAAACCGTTTCCCCCGGAGCATTGCCGGAAGCTTGGTCGGTTAGTGCCGCGACTGGCCGGGAAGAGCGCAGCCGAGCGCGAACAAGGTCGTCGCCGCCACGACGACCGAGGGGCCGGCCGGCGTGTCCCAGCGCAACGAAGCCCAAAGGCCCAGCCCTATCGCCGCGCAGCCGAAGGCGCTGGCCAGAACCGCCATCCCTTCCGGGGAGCGGGCGAAGCGCCGCGCCGCCGCCGCCGGAATGATCAGCAGCGAGGTGATGAGCAGGATGCCGACCACCTTCATCGCCACGGCGATGACGATGGCGATCAGCAGCATGAAGGCCAGCCGCACCGGAAACACCGGCACCCCTTCCACCCGCGCCAATTCTTCGTGGACGGTGGCCGCCAACAGCGGGCGCCACAGCCAAGCGAGCGCCCCCAGCGCCAGCAGGTTGCCGCCCCAGATCCAACACAAATCGGCGGTGTTGATCGACAGGATATCGCCGAACAGATAGCCGACCAGATCGACCCGCACCGTTTCCAGGAAGGCGAGCGCGACCAGCCCCAGCGACAGGGTGGTGTGGGCGAGAATGCCCAGCAGGGTGTCGGTGGCCAACCAGTGCTGCCGTTGCAGCAGCACCAGCGCCACCGCCACCCCCAGACAGGTCGCGACCACGCCCAGTTCGGGGTTGATGCCGAGCATGGTGCCGAGCACCACGCCCAGCAGCCCGGAGTGCGCCAGGGTATCGCCGAAATAGGCCATGCGCCGCCAGACGATGAAGGTGCCCAGCGGTCCGGCGACCAGCGCGACGCCGAGACCGCCCAGCAAGGCGCGCGCCAGAAACTCATCCATCGTCGCGCGCCTCGGCCGCGACCACGACGCCGTGCAGGTCGTGGCGGTGGTTGTGATGGTGGTGGTAAATCGCCAGATTGCGCGCGCCTTCGCTGCCGAACAGTTCCAGGTAGGCGGGATCGCGGGCGACGTGGTCGGGATGGCCGGAACAGCAGACGTGCCGGTTCAGGCAGACGACGTGATCGGTGGTCGCCATGACCAGGTGCAACTCGTGCGACACCATCAGGATGCCGCAGCCCCGCTGCCGCCGCAGGCCGCCGATCAGCTCGTACAACTCGTATTGGCCGTTCAAATCCACGCCCTGAATCGGCTCGTCCAGCACCAGCAGGTCGGGTTGGCGCAGCAGCGCCCGCGCCAGCAATACCCGCTGCAACTCGCCGCCGGAAATGGCTTGCACCGGCGAATCGAGCACCGGCGCGGCGCCGACTTCCGCCAGCGCGTCCCGGACTCGCGCCCGCGAGGCCGGCGTGCCGAGGGTGACGAAGCGTTGCACGGTCAGCGGCAGGGTGTCGGCCACCGTCAAGCGTTGCGGCATGTAGCCGATCCGCAATCCCGGCCCAAGCGAGACGCGACCGCTGTCCGGTCGGAGCAGCCCCAGCACGATGCGCACCAAGGTGGATTTGCCCGCGCCGTTGGGGCCGATCAGGGCGACGATTTCGCCGGCCGTCACCTCCAGGTTGACATCCTGCAAGATCGGATTGCCGCGAATGGCGAAATTGACGTTTTCGACCGTCAGCAGCGGTTCAGCCGACATGGGATGCCGCTCCGCGCTGGCAATTCGTGCAACGGCCCAGCACTTCCACCATCTGGGTCAGCACCTCGAATCGGCGGGCGGCCGCTTCGGCGCGCAGCAGATCCTCGACCGCCGGATCGCTCAACTCATCGACTTGGCCGCAGTCGCGGCAGATCAGGAATTGGCCGCTGTGGCGGCAATCGGGCCGGCGGCAGCCGGTGAACACGTTCAGCGTGGCCAACCGGTGGATCAGGCCCTGTTCCAGCAGAAAATCCAGCGCCCGGTAAACCGTGGGCGGCGCCCCTTGGCGGCCGTCGTCGCGCAGCACGCCCAAAATCGCGTAGGCGCCCAGCGGGGTCGGACTGTTCCAGATGATTTCCAGCACCCGCCGCCGCAAGTCGGTCAAGCGGGTGCCGCGCCGATTGCACAGATCGGCCGCCTGCTCTAACGCCCGCCGTGGATCGGATACGGCGGGATGGCGGGAATCGGTGAGTGGGGTCATAGGAGTTCCGATTTGAGCCTGATTCGGCAAATGTTATCTTATAACAATTGTTGTTCTATAACGTAACTCGTGGGAGAGCCGCTGGTGCCGCTTGAGCCGATAATATTGAAATCGTTGAAAAAAATGCTGGGATTGTCGCTGTTCCTGCCGCTGGTGGCGCTCGCCGGACCCAAGATCGTGGCGAGCATCAAACCGGTGCATTCGCTGGTGGCGGGCGTCATGCGAGAGGTGGGCGAACCGCGCTTGCTGGTGCTAGGCGGCGCCTCGCCGCACGAGTACAGTTTGCGGCCGTCGGACGCCCGCGCCATCAGCGAGGCCGATATCGTGTTCTGGATCGGGCCGGAACTGGAGAGTTTCATGGTCAAGCCGCTGCAGAACGCCAAGGGCAGGGTTCGGTCGGTCGCGTTGCTGGACGCGCCTGGCGTCGCGGTGTTGCCGCTGCGGGAGGGCGGCGCATGGGAGCCGCACCAGCACCACCCGACCGAGCCTGTCGGCCATCACTCAGACCACGACCACGATCATGAATCGGGGCGCGATGTCCATATCTGGCTGGACCCGGTCAACGCGGTCGCCATGGCGCGGCGGATCGTGGCCGTGCTCGGCGATGCCGATTCCGCCCACCGGGCCGATTACGAGCGCAACGGCGCGGCGCTGATCGAACGGCTGAACCAACTGGACCAGCAACTGGCGGGGGATCTGGCGCCGATCAAGGATCGGCCATTCATCGTGTTTCACGATGCCTATCAATATTTCGAGCGGCGTTACGGCCTGAGCGCGGCCGGTTCGATCACCCTCAGTCCAGAGCAGCGACCGGGCGCCAAGCGGGTGACGGAGATTCAGGCGCGCATCCGCGATCTCGGCGTCCGTTGCGTGTTCGGCGAGCCGCAATTCCAGCCGGCCCTGGTGGAAACCGCCATCGCCGGGAGCGGCGCTCGCAGCGGGGTGCTCGATCCCGAGGGAGGAGCGGAGTTGCAGGCCGGGCCGGAGGCTTATTTTGAACTGCTGCGACGCTTGGCCGACAGCCTGCGAACCTGCCTGAGCGGAGCCTGAACCTCGTCGTGCGACCAAAACGCCCGGCCGCCGGAAATCCCCGCCGGAATGTTCTATGTTGTTATGCGCGATCGTCGATTGCGCCCGGCAAGCCGGTGTTGCGGCCGACGTTCGGTTATGCGGTATTGGTTATTTTGAAGGCATATTAACGACCGAAGGCGGATAACGATGACCGAAGTGCTTGCGGAAGTTGCGCCCTATCGCACGGGAGAGGGCGAGGACTATATGAACGACCGGCAGAAGGCCCATTTCCGCGCCATTCTGCTGGCCTGGAAACAGGAACTCATGGAGGAAGGCCGGCGCGCTGTCAGCAGTATGCAGGATGAGCCTTTGAACCTGCCCGATCCGAACGACCGCGCCAGTCAGGAGGAGGAATTCACGATCAATCTGCGGGCGCGGGACCGTGAACGCAAACTGATTCGCAAGATCGACAAGGCGCTGGATCGGTTGAACCTCGACGAGTACGGCTATTGCGAAACCTGCGGCGTGGAAATCGGCCTGCGCCGGCTGGAAGCTCGCCCGACGGCGGAACTGTGCATCGATTGCAAGCATCTGGAAGAAGAGAGGGAAAAAAGTCAGGCGACTTGAAGCTGGGTTGTCATACCGGTCGTGGTTGGTGGCATTTTTCTGGGTGACGGTCAGGCGCGGCGCGGTGGCAGGCTCACGCCGCTCCCCGTAGAGTAAGATGTCAAGGATTGAACATGGGAAAAACGCTATCGAGCGAGCTTGAGGTAATGCCATGTCCGCCGTGATGAAGCCCGCAACACTCCCCGATTTGTACGCGCAACTCGAAGCCTTGCCGGAAAACCTGACCGGCGAAATCATCGATGGCCGGTTGTACGCGCAGCCGCGCCCGGCTGGTCCTCATACGGGTGTTGGCTCAGCGTTGGGAATGGATATCGGCGGCTTTTACCAACGCGGGCGCGGCGGGCCGGGCGGCTGGTGGATACTGGACGAACCGGAAATCCATTTCGTCCGCGACACCGAGGTGCTGGTTCCCGATCTGGCCGGCTGGCGGCGGGAGCGGATGCCGCGCCTGCCGCGCGATCATCGCTTCGAGGTCGTGCCGGACTGGGTGTGCGAAATCCTGTCGCCGTCCACCGCCCGCACGGATCGGGTGGTCAAGATGCCGATCTATGCCCGGTATGGCGTTTCTTGCCTGTGGCTGGTGGACCCGCTGGTCCGCACGCTGGAGGTGTTCGCTCTGCGCGACGGGCGCTGGACGGTGATCGGCTTGTTTCAGGAACAGGATTTGGTGACCGTCGAGCCCTTTGCCGAAATCGCCCTCGAACTGGGCGGCCTGTGGGCGGATTTGGAAGACCAGTGACTTAACCGGCCAGCCGCGCCAACAGGGCTTGGCCGGTCGGGGAACGAGCCTCCAGGCGGCAGGCCCGGCCCTCGTCGGCATAGTCGAGCCAAACCTCCAAATCCGCCGCCGGCAGTTCTCCCCGCCCGCGTTCCGGCCATTCGATCAGCAGCACCGCCTCGCCGTCGATCTGGTCGCGCAAGCCCAGATACTCCAGTTCCTCGGGGTCGGCCAGCCGGTACAAATCCCAGTGGAACAGCCGCCATCTTCCCGGTTGATACGGTTCGACCAGGGTAAAGGTCGGGCTTTTGACCGTGCCGGGATGGCCGAGCCCGCGCAGCAACCCGCGCGCCAGCGTGGTCTTGCCGGCGCCCAGGTCGCCGCGCAGATAGAGGACGCAACCGGGCGCCAGCGCCGAAGCCAGCCGGGCGCCGAGCGCTTCGGTGGCGGCTGCCGAGTCGAGATACCGCTCCAGCATGAACCCTCACCCCCAACCCCTCTCCCGCCAGCGGGCGAGGGGAGCCAAGATTTTCAGGGATTGACCAATTGCCGGAGGAAGGGCAACAGATCGGTCGCCAGTAGCCCGCGTTCGCCGCCGGACTGTGCCGCCAGATCGCCGGCGCGACCGTGCAGATGAACGCCGGCCTTGGCCGCCGCGAACGGCGGTAGACCTTGGGCCATCAGCGCCGCGATCACGCCGGCCAGCACGTCGCCCATGCCGCCGCTGGCCATGCCCGGATTGCCGGCCGGGCAGAGCGCGACCTGCCCATCCGCCTTGCTGGCGACCAGGGAGCCCGCACCCTTGAGCACGGCCACGCCACCGAAGCGCAGCGCCAAGTCTTCGACGGCGGCGAAACGGTCGGCCTCGACCTCGGCCGGGGTCATTTTCAATAAGCGGGCCGCTTCGCCGGGATGCGGCGTCAGAACCCAGTTTTCGCGGAAAACCGGCTCGATAGCCAGTAGATTCAAGCCGTCGGCGTCGATGACCAGCGGTTTGTCGCTGGCGAGAACGGCGCGCAGCAGAGCCCGACCCCAGAGATCGCGGCCGAGCCCCGGACCGATAGCGACGACGGTGGCGCGATTCAGCGACGGGCCGAGTTCGTCGGGGGTGTCGATGCCGTGGAACATCAATTCCGGCCGCACCGCCGCCTGCAAGCCGGCGTGCGCGCTGCGGGTCGCGACGCTGACCAAGCCCGCGCCGCAGCGGGCGGCGGCTTCGCCGGCCATGCGCGCCGCGCCGGCCAATCCCGAATCGCCGCCGATCACCAAGACGTGGCCGAAATGACCCTTGTGAGCGCTGCGCCAGCGCTTGGGCAGCAAATCCGGCAAGTCCTCGCCGGCGTAGCGCCAGCAGGCCGGGTGCATGGGGAGGTAAATGTCGGGCGGCACGCCGAGATCGGCGAAGTGGATTTCGCCGCGACAGGCGGGTCCTTGACCGGTAAACAAGCCCTGCTTGAGGCCGATGAAGGTGATGGTGGCCGCCGCTCGAATCGCCGCGCCGAGAATGACGCCGGTGTCGGCGTGCAGGCCGGAGGGAATGTCGATGGCCAGAACGTCGGCGGGATGGGCGTTCATCGCCTCGATGGCGTCCCGCCAAGCACCGCTGACTTCCCGCTCCAGGCCGGTGCCGAGAATGGCATCCACCAGCAGGTCGGCGCCGCTCAAACCGGCGGCGGTGAAAATCGTGGTCGGAACATCGGCGTCGCGGGCGTCCCGCCAAGCGGTCTGGGCGGCGCCGCGCAAACCGTCGGGATCGGCGAGCGTCAACACCAGCACATCGAGCCCGGCCTTGCGCGCCAGCCGCGCGACCACGTAGCCGTCGCCGCCGTTGTTGCCGCCGCCGCAGACCACGGCGAGCCGGCGCGCTTGCGGCCAACGTTGGCGCAACAGCTCGAAAGCGGCTTCGCCGGCCCGGCCCATCAGGGTATAGCCGGGGATGCCGCGCTCCTCGATAGCGATGCGATCCAGTTCCCGCACTTGAGCGGCGCGGTACAGTTCGAAAGGCAACTCGGGCATGGAAAACCTCCTTCACCGCGATGGTTGGAGGCACAATACGCCGGTCATTTTCCGAAATCCAGCCGCCGCCGTGACCCTTGCCCCGACCGACGCCCAACTCGCCCAACTCGCCGCCACCATCAAGGTTTGGGGGCGGGAACTCGGGTTCCAGCAAGTCGGCATCGCCGATATCGACTTGGGCGAGCACGAGGCGCGCTTGCTCGATTGGCTGGCGGCCGGGTTTCACGGCGAGATGGCGTACATGGTCCGGCACGGGGTCAAACGCGGCCGGCCGGCGGAGCTGGTGCCGGGCACGGTGCGGGTGATTTCGGCGCGGATGGACTATTTCCCGCCGGAAGCCGCCGAGCCGTGGAGTGTCTTGAACCGCCCCGAACTCGGCTATGTTTCTCGCTATGCGCTGGGCCGGGATTATCACAAGGTGCTGCGGAATCGCTTGCGACGGCTGGCCGAACGGATCGCCGCCGCCGTCGGCCCGTTCGGCTACCGGGTGTTCACGGACAGCGCCCCGGTGCTGGAAAAGGCGTTGGCCGAAAAAGCCGGGTTGGGCTGGATCGGCAAGCACAGCAATCTGCTCGACCGCCACGCCGGTTCCTGGTTTTTTCTGGGTGAAATTCTCGTGGATTTGCCGCTGCCGGTGGACGCGCCGGCGACGGCGCATTGCGGGCGCTGCACCGCCTGTCTGGACGTTTGCCCGACCCGCGCCATCGTCGCGCCGTACCGGGTGGATGCCCGCCGCTGCATTTCATATCACACCATCGAGCTGCCCGGCTCGATCCCGCCGGAGTTTCGTCGCGCCATCGGCAACCGGATTTACGGCTGCGACGACTGCCAGTTGGCTTGTCCGTGGAACCGCTTTGCCCGGCCGAGCGTCGAGGCCGATTTCCGCGCCCGGCACGGTTTGGATGCGGCGGGGCTGGTGGAACTGTTCGCGTGGGACGAGGCGGAGTTTTTGCGCCGGACCGAGGGCAGCGCCATCCGTCGGATCGGCCACGAACGCTGGCTGCGCAACGTGGCTGTGGCCTTGGGCAACGCGCCGCGCTCGCCCGCGATTGTCGCCGCCTTACGGGCGCGGTCGGCGCATCCGTCGGCGCTGGTGCGGGAGCATGTCGTCTGGGCGCTGACCGAGCGGAGCGGGCAAACCGGGTAAGCGCGGGTCGGGCATCAGCCCGGGTCGGCGCCGCGCAACCGCTGTATTCCGCCGCAGAGTGCGGCCGGTAACTCGGAAGTCGCCCCTCAATCCTCGTCGCCGATCTGATATTCCTTGAGGCGGCGCTTCAGAGTGGACAGCGGAATGCCCAGTTCCCGAGCGACGGCAGCCTTGTTGCTCTGGTTGCGCTCCATGGAATCCAGAATCATCTGCCGCTCCATGTCCTTGAGGTGGGCGCGAGCGGCGGCGGTGCTGGCTTTCGGAGGCGGCGGCGGCGCGCTGGCCGGGCTGGCCGGCTGGATCGGCGCGGCCGAGGTCGGCGGCGAGGGTCGGACCGCGCCGGTTTCCTTCGCGAGCCGGATCTCCTTGGACAGCCGCAGATCCTCGGGCTGGATTTCCCGCTCGCCGCACATGACCGCCGCCCGCTCCAGCACGTTGCGCAACTCCCGAACGTTGCCCGGCCAGGAATAGCTCTGCAACGCCGTCATGGCCGCCGCCGAAATCCGGCAGTTGAGCTGCAAGCGCTCGCAAAGGTGCTGGACGATCAGCGGAATGTCCTCGGAAATTTCGCGCAACGCGGGCAGCTCGATGGGGACGACCGACAGCCGGTAGAACAGGTCGGTGCGGAACGTGCCGGCGCCGACCATGCTTTCCAGGTCGCGGTGGGTGGCGGTGATGACCCGCACGTCCACCCGCAACGGCTTGTCGGAACCGATCGGCGTCACTTCGCGGCTTTCCAGCACCCGCAGCAGTCGCGGTTGCAGGTCCAGCGGCAGCTCGCCGATTTCGTCGATGAACAGCGTGCCGGTGTGGGCTTGGCGGAACGCCCCCTCGCGCCCGCCGGTGGCGCCGGTAAAGGCGCCCTTGATATGGCCGAACAGGTCGTTGCGCACCATTTCCGGGTCGGTCACCGAGGCGTCGAACACCACCAGCGGTCCCGGCCGGCCGGAAAGCGCGTGCAGGGTGCGGGCCACCAGCTCTTTGCCGGCGCCGGACTGGCCGTGCAGGTGCACGGTGGTCGGGGTGGGGGCCACGGCCCGGATCAGGCCGTACAGCTCCCGCATGCGCGCGCTGGCGCCGACCAGTTCTCCCAAGTGATCCTGGCGCGGCACCGCCACCTTGCGCTCCTCGGTGTGCTGGCGGATCAGCACGCGCGAGTACCCGAGCCGGCATTCGGCGTGTTCGGGCACGTAAGCTTCGGTGATGCGCACATCGTTGATGAAGGTGCCGTTGGTGGAGCCCAAATCCCGCAGCAGCAGCCCCTCCGAGGTCATGCGGATCTCGGCGTGCCGCCGCGAAATCGCCCGGTCGGTCAACACCACATCGTTGTCGGCGGCGGTGCCGATCCGCACCGTCGGCAAACCGAGACTGGTTTCCTGTCCCACGTCCGGGCCGGAGAGGACGCGCAGCTCGATGACTTCGAATTGAACGCGCAGTTGGGACTGGGCTGTGGCGACGATGATTTCGGTACCGTCGCCGGAAGGGATGGATGAGGACATTGCAACCCACCGGAGGAGTCGTTGGTTTGCTTATATTAGTTCAATCCGGGTCCGGGGCAACGATAAAGACCCAGAGTTTGTTCCTTCGCTGACGGGGACGGGATGCGACGGCTCGGCCGCTCGCGGCACGGATCGATGTATCGGCATGATTTGCCCTAAAAATCTTGATTTCCGCGCCCGCCGGGACTTGACTGATTGGAGCGGATTTCCGGTCGATGGCTCTTGGCCCGCAATGAAATTTTTTGATTGCCAGATGGTTTTGTCATAATTAAACTTCAATCGTCTTACAATTATAGTTGTTTATCAGAATTATTTGTTGTTAATGAGGATTAATTATGACACAAAAATTTGAACTGAAAATCTTCCATAAGATTTTGCTGACGATGCTTGTCGTCGCGTTGATCCCCTTGGCCGGGCTGTTGTACGTCAGCGGCTACCAGCTAGAGCAGAATTGGCGCCGCAACGTGGAGTTGCATCTGACGCTGACGGCGGACGGGCTGGTGGGCAAGGTCAACGGCTGGGTGGACACCAACCTGCGGGCGCTGCGGGAGAACGCCGCCCTGGCCGACACGGTCTCGATGGATGCCGCCAAGCAAAAGCCGATCCTGAAGGCGGTGCAGAGCGCCTACGGATGGGCTTACCTGGTGTTCACCGTCAGTCGCGACGGTCAAAACGTCGGGCGCAGCGACGACGAGTCCCCGCAAAAATTCCAGTACGGTGATCGGAGTTACTTCAAGCAGGTCATCGAGGGCAAGCCGGTCGGGCAAGAGGTGGTGATCGGGAAAACCTCCCAGAAACCGGCCCTGATTCTGGCCGGCCCGATCCGTGGCGCGGACAATGCGGTCCAGGGAGTCATGGCGCTCGCCATGCATCTGGTGGATATCTCTCGGGTGATCGTGGGGGCCAAGATCGGCGAGACCGGATTTGCTATCCTGTTGGACGAGAAGAACAAGGCCATCGCCCACGGCCGCCCGGCACAAGTCGCGCAAGAGCTGCAAGACATGAGCGCGCATCCGGCGTTGAGTGCCGCGACGGCGGCGCAAGGGCCGATCATCTACGAGCAGGACGGCAAGCGCGTCGTCGCCCACACCCGCAAGACCGATCTGGGCTGGACCCTGATCGTCCAGCAGGACTACGACGACGCTTTTGCGCCGCTGCTGGAAGCCCGGCGCAACGCCTTGATCCTGATCGGGTGCGCGCTGGTGCTGGTGGTGGCCTTCGCTTACCTGCTGTCCCGACAACTGGCGCGCCCGATCTCGGAATTGACCGCCGTGGCCGAAAATCTCAGCCGAGGCAACTTCGAGACCAAGATCGTCGGAATCGAGCGCCGCGACGAAATCGGCGCCCTGGCGCGCGCCGTCGAGCGGATGGCGGTCAGCATCAAGATGGCCTTCGAGCGGCTGCGCAAGAAGGCGTGACACTGGCTGGCGTCCGTCGCGACATCCGTAGCCCGGACGGCGCGCTTTGGGGGAACAAGGCATGGCTCAACCGCAACCGCAACACGCCGACTTCGCGAAATTCGCGAGCGAGGAGCTGTCCCGGCTGTCCCTGGATCGGCGCACCGGCACGCTCTACATCGTGACCACCACCAGCCTGCTGGCGCAGTTTGGCCTGAGCAACGGCGAGATCACCTTCCTGTCGGTGCAAAACAAACACGCGCTGGAAGCGCTGGAAGCGCTGGAAGCGCTGCTCAAGCAAGGCGCTTCGGTCGGCACTTCCCGGTTCGCGGACGGGCATGTGCCGAGCTTCAAGATGGCGCTGCCGTCGACCGGCCAGATCCTGGACTTGCTGGGCAAGAAGTCCGGGCCTTTGCCGCGCGAGGCCGATCCGCGCAGCGAGCGGATGACCGAACAGACTAAAATGATCGTGGAGGAAGAGCTCGTGGAATTGATCGGGCCGATCGCCGCTATCCTGTGCGATGAGGTTTGGAGTTCGGTCGGTAGCTTGGATGCGGTTTTGGAGGCGTTGAGCCGGGAACTGCCCGATCCCGACCAGGCCGCGCGGTTCCGGAAAAACGTGCTCAAGCGGTTGTCGTGACCGGAGCCGGGTGGCGATGTCAGGCGGCGGGCGAGGCGCTTCGTTCCGCGTGATGGCAGGCCACCAGCCGCCCCTCGACCGGGCGCAGTTCGGGGCGGATTTGCCGGCATTCGCCGTCGGCCAGCGGGCAACGGGCATGAAAGGCGCAGCCGGACGGCGGATCGAGCGGCGAGGGCAGTTCGCCGGCCAGCGGCGCGCGTTCCAGCCGCCGGGCGGGATCGAGTCGCGGCATGGCGGCCAGCAGGGCGCGGGTGTAGGGATGGCGGGGCCGCTCGAACAAAGCCTCCCGCGCGCCCTGTTCGACCGGCCGACCCAAGTACATCACCAGCACCTCGTCGGCGATGTGGCGCACCACGCCCAGGTCGTGGGAGATGAACACGTAGGCCACGCCCATCTCGTCCTGCAAGTCCAGCAGCAGGTTGAGCACCTGCGCCTGGATCGACACGTCCAGCGCCGACACCGGCTCGTCGGCCACCACCACCGGCGGTTGCAGGATCAGGGCGCGGGCGATGGCGACCCGCTGGCGCTGGCCGCCGGAGAACATGTGCGGGTAGCGGTCGTAATGCTCGGGGCGCAGCCCGACCCGCGCCATCATCGCCCGCACCTTTTCCTCGCGCGCCCGTTGCCGGAGGTCGGTGTTGACGATCAGCGGCTCTTCCAAAATCTTGCCGATCTTCTGCCGGGGGTTCAGCGAGCTGTAGGGGTTCTGGAACACCATCTGGACGTGGCGGCGGGCGGCGCGGCGTTCCGGTTCGCCCGCCTGGGCCAGATCGCGGCCCCGCAGCCGCAGCACGCCGCCGCTCGGCGTTTCGATCAGGGTCAACTGCCGGGCCAGGGTGGATTTGCCGCAACCGGATTCTCCCACCACCGCCAGCGTCCGATGTGGATGCAGGGCGAAGGACACCCCGTCCAGCGCCCGCACCGTGGCCGGCGGCTGGAACCAGCCGCGAGCGACGGTGTAATGGCGGCTCAGGCGTTCGGCTTCCAGCACGGGCTTGATATCAGACATGATCCGGCGTTCCCCGCTCATCGAGCGGCGTGTGACAGCGGGTTTGCCGGTCGGGGCCGACCCCGCGCAATTCGGGCGGCGTCAGCCGGCAGCGTTCGGCGGCGAACGCGCAGCGCGGATGCAGCAGGCAGCCGGCCGGGCGGTCGTACTGGCCCGGCACCACCCCCGTCAGGGTCGCCAAGCGGCGTTCGCCCGCCCCGCGTTCCGGCAAGGAGGCCAGCAGGGCGGCGGTGTAGGGATGGCGCGGCGCGGCGAAGACCGTTTCGATGGGGCCGGTTTCCACCACCTGCCCGGCGTACATCACCACCACCCGCTGACAGGTTTCCGCCGCCAGCGCCAGATCGTGGGTGATCAGGATCAAAGCCATGCCGCGCTGGCGCTGCAAATCGCGCAGCAGGCTCATGATCTGCGCCTGGATGGTCACGTCCAGCGCCGTGGTCGGCTCGTCGGCGATCAGCAGGCGCGGGTTGCAGGCGATGGCCATGGCGATCAGCACCCGCTGGCTCATGCCGCCGGACAACTGGTGCGGGAAAGCGCGCAGCCGGCTGGCCGGGTCGGGGATGCCGACCTGCTCCAGCAGCGCCAGCGCCCGTTGCCGCCGGGCGGTTCGAGAGCCGCCCTCGTGGACCTTCAGCGTTTCTTCGATCTGGAAGCCGACCGTGTAGCAGGGATCGAGGCTGGTCATCGGGTCCTGGAAGATCATCGCCAGGTCTTTGCCGGTCAGCTTGCGCCGCGCCTGGGGCGACAGGTTCAGCAAATCCCGGCCGTCGAAGGACAATCGGCGAGCATCGACCCTGCCCGGAAACTCCACCAGCCCCAGCACCGCCAGCGACAACACCGATTTGCCGGAGCCCGATTCGCCGACCACGCCGATCACCTCGCCCGGCTCCACCCGCAGATCGACCCCATCCACCGCCCGGAACGGCGCTTTGGCCGCGCCGAATTCCACCGTCAGCCGTTCGATGTCGAGCAGGGCCATGGTCAGCGTTTCAGTTTCGGGTCGAGGGCGTCGCGCAGGCCGTCGCCCATCAGGTTGAAGGCCAGCACGGTGAGCAGAATCGCCAGGCCGGGGAAAGTGACCACCCACCAGGCGCGCTGGATGAACTGGCGGGCGTCGGCCAGCATCGTGCCCCATTCCGGGGTCGGCGGCTGCGCGCCCAGGCCGAGAAAGCCGAGCGCGGCGGCGTCGAGAATGGCGGCGGAGAAGCCGAGCGTGGCCTGCACGATCAGCGGGGCGAGACAGTTGGGCAGCACGTTGACGAACATTTGCCGCAGCAGGCCAGCGCCGGCCACCTGGCTGGCCATCACGTAGTCCTTGGCGGTTTCGGCGATGACGCTGGCGCGGGTCAGCCGGACGTAGTGCGGCAGGACCACGACCGCGATGGCGATCATCGCGTTGGTCAGGCTGGGGCCGAGCACGGCGACGATGGCGATGGCCAGCAGCAGGCTGGGCAGGGCCAGCATGATGTCCATCAGCCGCATGATCAAGGTTTCCACCGCACCCCGGAAAAAGCCGGCCACCAGCCCCAAAATCACCCCCGCCGCCAGCGACAGCGTGACCACGATGCAGCCGATCAGCAGCGAGACCCGCGACCCGTACAGCAGCCGGGACAGAAGATCGCGGCCCACGTCGTCGGTGCCGAGCGGATAGGTCCAGGAGCCGCCAGCCAGCCACGCCGGCGGCAGCAACAGGGCATCGCGGTACTGTTCCGCCGGCGGGTGCGGCGCCAGCCACGGCGCGAGCAGCGCGGCCACCAGCAAGACGACGATTACCGCCAGCCCGGCCACCGCGCCGGCGTTCTCGCGGAAATGGCTCCAGAACTCCCGCAGCGGACCGGGCGGAGCGGTGACGAGGACGTGATCGGTCATGCGGGTTCGCCGTCGCCGTTCGGCGGGGGAACACTGTCCCAGACGACGCGGACACCAGGGTATTGCGGGATCACCTCATCGCGGGTCACCAACGGCGCGTCATATTCCATCGCAGTAGCGATGATGAGGCGATCCCAGGGATCGCGGTGGATCTGCGGGAGTTGCGCGGCGCGGAGAGCGATCTCGGGCAAGAGTGGCAACAGCTCTATACCCTGCGCCTCCAATGCTTGGCCGAACCATTCCTCGGGCGAAAGCTGAACCTTCAGACGACCGCGCTCGAAGTGTAAGGCGAGTTCATAGGGCGAGATGGCGCTAACGCCCAGTCGGTCTTCCAGGCTTTCCAGCCATTCCCGTAAAGGTCTGGGCAATACTTCGGGGATGGCCAACCATTGAAACCAGACATGCGTGTCCAGCACGACCATCATTTCGCCTCCTGCGCGCAATAGAGTTCGCGCCACTCCTTTTCGAGTTCGGCATCCATTTCATCCAATTCTTGTTCGCCGAGGACGGACGCCGATAAGTCGCCGTCGATTTCTACGCTGCCGCGCAAAACCGGCGAGGGCTGACGCCGCTTGGGTCGCGTCCCAGGCTCGGGGCGCAACACGACAACCTCTACCTTTTCGTAAGGCGTCAGTATAGGCAGGCCGGTCAAACGACCCTCTCGATCTGCGGTCAGATACAGCTTTTCGGCCAGCATGGCGTTCTCCTCTCGAAATCGGGGCTACCGCGCGTGGCGGATGCGCGGGTTGATCAGGCCATAGAGCAGATCGACCAGCAGATTGACCAGCATCACCGCGCCGGCGATCAGCAGGATGCCGCCCTGCACCGCCGGATAATCGCGGCGGCCGATGGAATCGACCAGCCATTTGCCCACCCCCGGCCACGCGAAGATGGTTTCGGTCAGAATCGCCCCGGCCAGCAGCGTGCCGACCTGCAAGCCGATCACCGTCACCACCGGAATTAAAGCATTGCGCAGGGCGTGCACCCCGATCACCCGCAGCGGCGATAACCCTTTGGCGCGGGCGACCCGGATGTAGTCCTCGCGGATGACCTCCAGCAGCGCCGAGCGGGTCATCCGGGCGATCACCGCCAGCGGGATGGTGCCCAGCACGATGGCGGGCAGGATCAGATGGCGCAGGGCGGAGGCGAAGGCGTCGAAATCGCCGGCCAGCAGGGTGTCCACCAACAAGAATCCGGTCGTCGGCTCGATGTAGAACTCCACCGCGATGCGGCCCGACACCGGCGTCCAGCCGAGCTGGACCGAGAACAGCAGGATCAGCAGCAGCGCCCACCAGAAGATCGGCATCGAATAGCCGGTCAGCGACAGGCCCATGACCGTGTGATCGAAGGCCGAACCGCGCTTGACGGCGGCGAGGATGCCGGCGGGCAGGCCGAGCGCGACCGCGAACAGCATCGCCGCCAGCGACAGTTCGATGGTGGCCGGAAACAGGGTCAAAAATTCGTGCAGCACCGGCTGGCGGGTGACCAGCGAGGTGCCCAGTTGCCCTTGCAGCACGCCGAGGATGTAGCCGAGGTACTGCCGCCACAGCGGCTGATCGAAGCCGTACAGTCGCATCAGTTCGGCGTGGCGGGCGGGGTCGAGCCCCCGCTCCCCGGCCATCAGTTGAATCGGATCGCCGGGGATGAGGTGAATCAGCGCGAAGGCGATCAGGGTCACGCCCAGAAAGGTCGGGACCAGCAGCCCCAACCGGCGCAGCAGGAAAGCGAACATGCCGGTCCCGATGTCGGTCGCCGCTCACTTGGCCTTCACATCGACGCCGTAAAAAATGTTCAGGCCAAACGGGCTGATGCGGAAATCGACCACCTCTTTGCGCACCGGCTGGTAGACCACCGAATGGCCGATGGTGACCCAGGGCGCCTGCTCCTTGAAAATCGCCTGCGCCTGTTGGTAGAGCTTGGCGCGTTCGGTTTGGTCGGCGGTGGTTTTGGCCTTTTGAATCAAATCCTCGTAGGGTTTGTGGCACCAGCGGGCGTAATTGGAACCGCCCTTGACCGCGTCGCAGCCCAGCAGCACCGCCAGGAAATTATCGGGATCGCCGTTGTCGCCGGTCCAGCCCATCAGCGCGGTCTGATGCTCGCCGGCGCTGGCGCGCTTGAGGTACTCGCCCCACTCGTAGGAGACGATCTTGGCGGTGACGCCGATCTTGGCCCAGTCGGCCTGGATCATTTCCGCCATGCGCCGGGCGTTGGGGTTGTAGGGCCGCTGCACCGGCATCGCCCACAGGTCGGTTTCGAAGCCGCTGGCGTAGCCGGCCTCGGCCAGCAGTTTCTTGGCCTGCTCCGGGTCGTGAGGGTAATCCTTCACCGCATCGTTGTAGGACCAGATGGTCGGCGGGATCGGGTTTTTGGCGGCTTTGCCGGCACCCTGGTAGATCGCCTCGATGATGGCCGGCTTGTTGATGGCGAGATTGAGCGCTTGGCGTACCTTGAGGTTGTCGAACGGCTTTTTCTCGACGTTGAACGCCAGATAGCCGACGTTCAAGCCTTCCTGCTGCAGCAGGGTGAGCGCGGGATCTTTGCCGATGGCCGGCAGATCGGCGGGGTTGGGGTAGGCCATGACCTGGCACTCGCCGGCCTTGAGCTTGGCGTAGCGCACCGAAGCGTCCGGAGTGATGGCGAACACCAGCGTGTCGATGGCCGCCTTGCCTTTCCAGTAGTCGGGGTTGGCCTTGTAGCGGATCACCGCGTCCTTCTGATAGTTGACCAACTGGAACGGGCCGGTGCCGACCGGTTTCAGGTCCACGGTTTCCGGCTTGCCGGCCTTCAGCATCTGGTCGGCGTACTCGGCGGACAGGATCGAGGCGAAGTCCATCGCGACGTTGGCCAGAAACGGCGCTTCCGGCCGGTTGAGGGTAAAGCGAACCGTGCGCTCGTCCAGCTTGTCGATGGATTTGAGCAGGTCCGGCATGCTCATGCTGGTGAAATACTCGTAGTTGCCGCCGGACACTTTGTGGTAGGGGTGGTTCTTGTCCAGTTGCCGGTTGAAGCTGAATAGCACGTCGTCGGCGTTGAACTCGCGGGTCGGCTTGAAGTCGGCGGTGGCGTGGAATTTCACGCCCTTGCGCAGATGGAAGGTGTACTGCTGGCCGTCGGGCGAAACCTCCCATTTTTCGGCCAGCGCCGGGACGATGCGGGTGCTGCCGCGCTCGAATTCCACCAGCCGGTTGTAGACGGCCTGGGAACTGGCGTCGAATGTGGTGCCGGCGGTGTAGAGTTGGGGGTTGAAGCCCTCCGGGCTGCCTTCGGAGCAGAACACCAGGGTCTTGGCGGCGAAGGCGGGACCGGCGAAGAGCGTGGCCAGCGTGGCCGCTAGCAGGGTTTTGGCGATGCGATGACGGCGCATGGGGATTCCTTCGGGGCGTTTGGAGTGGTTCGCGATCGTTGTTGGCGTGAAGAATACGCCGTGCTTTGAGTTGGTTACAACATCATGAAGAATATGTTTGGCTCCCTGATCCAAAGGATTAGGATCGGAACGTTAGACCCGCTATCGATCTCAACTTGCCACCGTAAATTGCTATATTACGAAACCGGTTTACCCGTAATACCTCGACTGTTGGGGTTATCTGATCGCTACCAAAGAGGTGCAGTTCAGTGATCGCTTTTCGACGTGGCAACCCTTTTGCCTATGGCTGGATCGCCGGCTTGTTGATCGGGCTGGAATCGGGCGCCGTCGTTGCGGCGCCGCCCGCAACTCCCGAAACCGCCTCGGAGATCGAGCGCGCCTTGGGTGTTCCCGGCGGCGAGCGACCGGGTTTGCGGCTGCGAGGCGGACCCAGCTCCGGCGGTCCGGGCGTGGGGGCATTGCGGGGTCCGGCCGGTATCGTGGATGATCCCGCCGCCACTTCTACCGCTTCTCCGCCAGCTACCGCTTCTCCGCCAGCCGACACCTTGGATTATCCGGCTCTGGTTCGAGATCGGCCCAAGGTCGCGGCCTTGATCCATTTCGATCCCAACTCCGCGCGCATTCGCGACGATGCTTTCAAGCTGCTGAACGAATACGCCAAAGCGTTGAAAAGCCAGGCGCTGGCCGATGCGGTGCTGGTGATCGCCGGACACACCGACTCCGTCGGTTCCGACCAGCGTAATCTAAAATTATCCCAAGAACGGGCGCAGGCGGTGCGCGACTATCTGGTCGAGCGCGGCATCGCGCCCGATCGCTTGATCGCCAAAGGCTACGGGGAAGCGTATCCGGTGGCGTCCAACGATACCGAAGCCGACCGCGAACGGAATCGTCGCAGCGAATTTATCCGGGTGGATGGGCCGGCGACCGGCGCTCCGTGACCGATAAAACCGGGTAACCGATTATAAGGATTTCGAGCGAACGGAGCGTCGCGGCGAACCGATAAAGAAGAATCTGCCGAAGGGGAGGGTAATCATGACGCGCGACAAATGCCGGTATGGCGCGGTGCTGCTGCTGGTCGGCGCGCTGGCGCTGGTCGGGTGCGCGACGGGGGGCGGATCGACGGCGGCGCCGGAAGGTTTGCCGGTCGGAACCCGGATCGCCCTGCCCGCAGACGCCAAGGCGCTGGGCGATGTCGCCTGCGAGTTCTACAAATCTGGCAGCAGCCAGGGCTTGGAGCAGTTCGAGATCCGCTGTCCGGGCTGGGAGCGCCCGGCTGGCCTGGTCTGGCGGGGTAGCCTCCCGCGTCCGGCGGCGAACTGGGAAGCGACGTTCTTCAACCAAAGCGATTTGGCCAAGACCGTGCAAACCGAGGCCGATTGCGGCGACGCCGAATCGACCCAAATTTTGAGCGGGCAACCGGCCACCCTGCGCCGCTGCACCAGCCACAACGGCGGTTTTCCTTATTTGTTGATCGCGGCCGGCGTCGATGGCCGCGCGTTCGTGCTGTGGGGACCGGCGCATCTGGCGCCGCTGTTCGAGAGCTTCGTCCAAACTTCGCTACGGGGCACGGCGCAGGAACAGCTCCCCGGCAGCCGGTCGCAACTGATCGCGCTCGCCGAGCGAGCCGTGGCGCCCGAAGGCCGCCGCATCGGCCTGGAGGACATGGGGCAGTTCACCGCCCTGGACGAGCTGAGCACGCTGTACAACTCCGCCAAAAACCACCAGCGGGCGTTGGATCTGGCGCAGCGCGCGCTGGAAATTCACGAGCGCATCAAGGGGGCCAACGATCCCGGCGGCGGTTACCTGGTCGCGCGGATGGCCCGCGAGCTCAGCCGCCTGCAACCCGGCGCGGCGGAAGCCATGTTTCGGCGCGCCGAGCCGCTGGTGAAAGCCTCGCCGGACGGGTCGGACTGGCCGGAATATCTGGTCTATCGGGCTTGGTACGAGCTGTATCGGGGCGACCGCGCCAAGGCCGAACAGTACGCCCAACAATCCTGGGAGGCCAGCAAGGCGGCAGCCGTGCGCTCTCGGCAAGGGGAAGTGAATCCCCGCCTCGCTCACTCGCTGGTCGGCGTCGGCGACGTGTACCTCGAACTGGACAAGCTGGCGGAAGCCGAAACCGCCTACGCGCAGGCCCTCAAGATTTTCGATGCCGTGCGAGGCGGCGACTATCACTGGGTGGGCGAAACCCAGCAGCGCTTGGCGGAAGTCTACCGCCGCCAGCGGTCCTTCGAGAAAGCTCGCGCCCAAGCCCAAGCGGCGGTCGAACTGAAGCGCGCCCTGTTCGGCGAAGGCCGGGCGCTGGCCGAGGCGATAAGAGTGCAGGCCGACATCGAACGCGCCGCCGGCAACCCCGAGCGCGCCCTGGCGCTCTGGCGCGACGCCCGCCGAATTTTATTGGACGACCGCGCGACGCTGGCGCAATTGCAGACGGAAGATATCGAGGGCTATCTCGAATTGCTGTTCCAGCTCGCCGCGACCGATTCCAGGAGCGATAAAGCGGCCTTGCTCGACGAAGGGTTCACGGTTTCGCAGTTGGGCCAGACGCCGGCGGCGGGCCGAGCCGTCACCCAAGTGGCCGCGCGCCTCGCCGAATCTGACCCCGAGGTGCGGGACACCGCGAGGGCGTTGCAAGATGCGTTGAAGACCAGACAAGACGTGCAGTACGAGTTGGGCGTGGAACAGAGCAAGCCGTTCCTGGCGCGCGATGGCGCCAAGGAAGAAGCGCTCAAGGCCCGGCTGCGCGCGGCGACGGAAGAGTACCGGCGTCGCGAGGAACAGTTGCAGGCGCGATTTCCGCGCTATGGCCGTCTCGTCACCCCGACCCCGCTGAGCGCGGCAGACGTGGCGAAACTGCTGCGGCGGAATGAGGCGTTATTGCGGGTGCTGCCCGGCCACAACGAAACCTGGGTTTTTTTGGTCAGGTCCGATGGAACCGTGCACGGCGCCGCCGCGCCGCTGCCGGCCCGCCAGTTGACCGCCGAGGTCGGGCGGTTGCGCGCGGGGGTGGACGCCAGTTCCGGCAAACTGCCCGATTTCGACCTGAACCTCGCCCACCAACTCTACCGGCAATTGCTGGGTCCGCTGGAGCCGGCGCTGGCCGGCGTCGAGCATCTGATCGTGGTGCCGGCGGGAGCGCTGCTCAGCTTGCCGCCCGCGTTGCTGGTGCGACAAGCGCCGGCGGAATCCGGCGATTATCGCCATGCCGCCTGGCTGGTGCGGGACATGGCCTTCAGTCTGTTGCCTTCGGTGGTGGCGCTGGAGCAGTTCCGGCAGATCGCCGGGACTTCGCGGGCACGGTTGCCGTTCATCGGTTTCGGCGACCCGGTGTTTTCGGAGCGGGGCGGCACCTTGCGCGGCGGGAGCGGGGGAGGCGATAAGGTCGAACGGGTGGTGCAAAATTGCCAGCTCGATCCCAAGGCGCTCGGCCGCTTGCCGCAGCTCCCCGAAACGGCGACCGAACTGCGCACCCTGGCTCGCACCTTGGGCGCCGGGCAGGAACAGAGCGTGGTGCTGGGCCGGCAGGCCACGGTTCCCGCCGTGCGGACCGGTAACCTACAAAATTACCGCATCATCGCGTTCGCCACTCACGCGCTGTTGCCGGGCGAGTTGGATTGTCTGACCGAACCGGCGCTGGCGTTGACGCCGCAGGCTTCGGCGAACGCCGGGGACAACGGCTTGCTCGGCGCGAGCGCCATCGCCAACCTGAAGCTGGATGCCGACTGGGTGCTGCTGTCGGCCTGCAACACGGCGGGAGCGGGGGGCGGCAGCCTGCGCGGCGAAGGCTTGTCGGGATTGGCGACCGCGTTTTTCTACGCCGGCACCCGCGCACTGCTGGCGTCCCACTGGTACGTGGTGTCGGAACCGACGGTTTTTCTGACCACCCGCACTTTCGATTCCTACCGGAAAGCGCCCCATCTGGGCCGGGCGGAAGCGCTCAGACGGGCGCAACTGGCCTTGCTGGAACAGCCGAACATGGCGCATCCGGTGTTCTGGGCGGCGTTTACCCTGATCGGGGAAAGCGGCTCCTCACCATAACATTCTGATAAGTTCACGTTATCGCTAATGCCGGGCAATGCCCGCGATAAGGGCGGCATCACCATGAAAATGCATTGTCGGTTTTGGGGGCGAGCGGTTTTTCTGGTCGTCATGGGGTTATCGATGGCGCTGTTACCCGACTGGGGGATCGGGTTGCGAGCGCAAGGACTGCCGGTGACCTTGTCCCCCTCATCGCTTTTTTTGGGTCAAGTGGTGGTCGGCACCTCCAGTGGGCCGCAGGTCGTCACCCTGACCAATAATTTCACCAGCGATACTGTCGGGGTGTCCGTCATAGGTCCAGGAGGTGATTTTTCGATATCGAACGGCTGCCCCGCCAGTTTGCCGCCCTCGTCCTCGTGCAGTATCAGCGCGATCTTTACGCCGTCGGCCACCGGGACCCAAACGGGAACGATCAACGTTGTCGTCAGCTTGTTTTCGTTGGTGTCGACCTTAACTGCGACCCTGAACGGCGAAGGCATTCCGCCTTTAGTGGCCGTCAATGATTCCGCCGTGACGCAGGTGGGGCAGCCGGTCTCCATCCCGGTATTGTCCAACGATAGCGGCGGCGCCAGCATTTTTATCGCGAGCGTGGGGGCGCCGTCCAACGGGACAGCGGCTCAAAGCGGTAACTCGGTCGTTTACACGCCCAACCCCGGTTTTTTCGGGACCGATAGCTTCACTTATACCATCGCCGACGAGTTCGAGCGGTTCGCCACCGGCACGGTGAGTGTGACGGTGAATCCACCAGGGATCGTCGCAATAAACGACGCGGCCACGACTTCAGCCGGAACGCCGGTCACGGTTCCGGTGCTGGCCAACGACACGGGAACGGGCATCGCGATTGCCGGCGTGGGCACGCCGTCCAACGGTACGGCCAGCATCAGCGGCAACGCGGTGGTCTACGCGCCCAACTCCAACTTTGCCGGGACCGACAGCTTCGGCTACACCATCCGCGACAGCTTCGGGCAGATCGCCAATGCCACGGTCACGGTCACGGTCACTCCGCCGGGAGGACCAGTGGCGGTGAACGACACAGCCATGACCTCGGCGGGGACGCCGGTCACGATTGACGTGCTGGCCAACGATTCGGGGACGGGCATCGCGGTTAGCGGTGTCGGTGTTCCGTCCAATGGTACCGCGGAACTCGGCGCTAACGCGGTGGTTTACACTTCTAAGACCGGTTTTGCCGGCACCGACAATTTCAGCTACACCATCCGCGACAGTTTCGGGCGAACCGCCACCGCCACGGTGGCGGTCACGGTGACTCCGCCGGGATTGAACGCGGTGGACGACACGGCCACGACCCCGGCCCGAACGTCGGTCACGATTCCGGTGCTGGCCAACGACACGGGAACGGGCATCGCGATTGCCGGCGTGGGCACGCCGTCCAACGGTACGGCCAGCATCAGCGGCAACGCGGTGGTCTACGCGCCCAACTCCAACTTTGCCGGGACCGACAGCTTCGGCTACACCATCCGCGACAGTTTCGGGCAGACCGATACCGCCACGGTGCGGGTGCGGGTCACGGCTCCAACCTTGGATGCCGTGGATGACACGGCTTCCGCCCGGACCCGAACGCCCGTGGTCATTCCCGTGTTGGCCAACGATATCGGCACCGGTCTGATCATCACCCAGGTCGGCGTGCCGTCCAACGGCAGCGCGACGGCCGGCGGGAACGGTGCCATCACCTATACCTCGGCCACCAACTTCACCGGCACCGATGCCTTCACCTATACCATCACCGACGGGATCAGCAACGATACCGCCGTGGTCACGGTCACGGTGACGCGGAGCAAGGAAGATGTCCAGAAGCTCCTGGAAGACACCACCGACAACCCCAACGCCAAAACGATAGGCCGAACCATCGGCGGCCTCTGCTTCGAGCGAGCGGCCAGCGTCAATTTCCTGCGCGACTGCGATGACCTGATCGATGCGGCCGACAACGGCGATCCCGGTGTCG
>WBZM01001122.1_pt1 | contig 29022 bp, 26 predicted proteins | sample 5204271 | NCBI WGS metagenome assembly WBZM01 (sample SAMN12344346, study PRJNA552823) | activated sludge metagenome | biome: Activated sludge suspended growth; feature: Nitrification reactor; material: Wastewater; isolation source: activated sludge from nitrification reactor of wastewater... | reverse complement strand
CAATCACCGCGAAAACTTCTTGTACTTCAGCCGGTGCGGAATGACGCTGTCGATGCCGAGGCGGCGCTTCTTGTCTTCCTCGTAATCCGCGAAATTGCCCTCGAACCATTCCACATGGCTGTCGCCCTCGAAGGCGAGCATGTGCGTGGCGATGCGGTCGAGGAAGAAGCGATCGTGGCTGATGATGACCGCGCAGCCGGCGAAATCCGTCAGCGCCTCTTCGAGCGCGCGCAGGGTTTCCACGTCGAGATCGTTGGTCGGCTCGTCGAGCAGCAGGACATTCGCGCCGCTCTTCAGCATCTTGGCGAGATGCACGCGGTTGCGCTCGCCGCCCGAGAGTTGGCCGACCTTCTTCTGCTGGTCGGCGCCCTTGAAGTTGAAGGCCGAGCAATAGCCGCGGCTGTTGATCTCGCGCTTGCCCAGATAGATCACGTCGTTGCCGCCGGAAATTTCCTCCCACACGGTCTTGTTGTCGGCCAGCGCGTCGCGCGACTGATCGACGTAACCCAGTTGCACGCTCTCGCCGATCGAGATCGAGCCGGCGTCCGGCTTCTCGGCGCCGGTAATCATGCGGAACAGCGTCGTCTTGCCGGCGCCGTTCGGCCCGATCACGCCGACGATGCCGCCGGGCGGCAGCTTGAAGGACAGGTCGTCGATCAGGAGCTTGTCGCCGAAGGCCTTGGACAGGCCGTTGAAGTCGATGACGTTCTGCCCGAGACGCTCGGCCACGGGAATGATGATCTGCGCGGTCGTCGGCGCCTTGTCGTTCTGCTTGGCGACGAGGTCCTCGTAGCGCTGGATGCGCGCCTTGCTCTTGGCCTGGCGCGCCTTCGGCGAAGCCGCGATCCACTCGCTTTCGGCTTCCAGCGCGCGCTGGCGGGCCTTGTCCTCGCTCGCCTCCTGCGCGAGGCGCTTCTGCTTCTGATGCAGCCAGCTCGTGTAATTGCCCTCGTAGGGAATGCCGCGGCCCCGATCGAGTTCGAGAATCCAGCCCGTGACGTTGTCGAGGAAGTAACGGTCGTGGGTGACGATCAGGATGGCGCCGGGATAATTGCGCAGATGGCCTTCGAGCCAGTTCACCGTCTCCGCGTCGAGATGGTTGGTCGGTTCGTCGAGCAGCAGCAGTTCGGGCTGTTCGAGCAGGAGGCGGCACAGCGCGACGCGGCGGCGCTCGCCGCCCGACAGTTTCGTCACGTCGGAATCGTCGGGCGGGCAATTCAGCGCGTCCATCGCCTGATCGACCTGGCTGTCGAGATCCCACAGGCCCTTGGCCTCGATCTCGTCCTGCAGGTTGGTCATTTCGTCGGCGGTCTCGTCGGAATAATTCGCGGCGATCTCGTTGTAGCGATCGAGGATCGCCTGCTTTTCGGCGACGCCGAGCATCACGTTCTGACGGACGGTGAGATCGGGATCGAGCTGCGGCTCCTGCGGCAGGTAGCCGACGCGCGCGCCCTCCGCGACCCAGCCATCGCCCTGAAATTCCGTGTCGATGCCGGCCATGATGCGCAGCAGCGTCGACTTGCCGGAGCCGTTGACGCCGAGCACGCCGATCTTCGCGTCCGGGTAGAAGGACAGGTGAATGTTGTCCAGCACCTTCTTGCCGGCGGGATAGGTCTTGGTCAGACCCTGCATGTGATAGATGAACTGGCGCGCCATGGGCTCGACTGTCTCGCAACGAGGAAGGGAATTGGCGCCGCTTTTAGACGGCGCGCGCGCGCGAGGAAAGCGTTTTCGCTTTCCCGCTGGAACAGTCTTCAAATCGACGCATATGCTATTCATGCGGTGATTTTCAGGATTCGAACAATTGCGAAGGAGACGGACGTGGGCGGCGATCCGACCGGCGAACCGAAAGAACGTATTCCCCCGACCTTCACCGACGGCCCCATCTATCCGCCGCCGCGCAATTCTCAGCCGGGCCCGGCGCAGCAGGGCTCCGGGCAAACCGGCTTGCCGCGCGCAGCCGCCGCGCCGCCGGTTTCGCTCCAGCCTGCCGCCGCCCCGCCCGCGCAGCGCCCGGCCCAGCCCGCCGCAGGCCAGCCGCCTGCGGCTGCGCCATCCCCGGACGCGCAGCGCCCGGTGTTCACATCCGACGCCGCCGGCGGGCCGGACGCGCTCGGCCGCGCCGCCCCGCTCGCGCGACTCTCGGAGCTCCTCGCCCATCGCGGCGCGCAGGGACCGCTGTCCATCGCGCTGCTCGGCGGCCCCGGCTCCGGCAAGACCCACGCGCTCATGGACATGGTGGAAGGCGCGAGCCTGCTGTCCACCGCCGCGCTCGCTGCGCCCGCGGGCCCATTCCTGCCGCGCATCGTGGCGCTGCGACTGGAGGCGCCGGATCTCGGCGACGCGCCGGAGGCCGCCATCGCCGAGCGCCTCCATGCCCGCCTCTCGCGCGAATATCCGCATGTCGCGCAGCGCGCGGCGGAAGAGGCCGCCCATGCCGCGGCCGATCCGCGCCAGACCGCGCGGGCGCTTGCCGATCACGTCGACGAGGCGCGCCGTCGCCTGGCGGGCGAGCGCATGGCGCGCGACGAAGCCGCAACGCGCCGCGCGCGCCTGACCGAGACCGTGCTGTACGAAACGCCGGGCTCGCAGATCGACGCCTATGCGCGCGGCAATCGCGGCAAGATCGAGCCGGCGCTCCGCGCCTTCGGCTTTGCCGGCGCCGATCCGACCGCCGACTTCAAGGGCCTCGTGCAGACGATGTCCGAGACGGGCGGCGCGGGCGACCGTCTCCTCGCCTCGCTGCGCGCGCTCTGGGCCTATAAGGGCCAGAAGAAGCTCATCGTCTTCGGCCTCATCTTCTTTTTCTTCTCCTGGCTTCTGAACGCCATGGCGGTGGACCGCTCCTGGCTCGGCCCGCTGCAGTCCGGGGGCGAGAGCCTCAAGGGCGTCGCCAACTGGATCACGAACCATATCGGCCTGCTCGCAAGCGCGAGCCGGATCGCGGAATTCGCCGGCCTCGCGTGTTTCGCGTTCGTGCTGTGGCGCGCCTGGCGCTTTTCGCAGCCGCTGTGGCGCGGCGCCAGGCTGCTCGACCTCGACATCGAAGCGCGCAAGACCGATCTCGACCATCAGATCGCCCATCACGCGCAGCGCGTCGACGCGCTCTCTCGCGAAGCCGACGCGCTTGCCGAACGCGCCAGCGAAGCGGAGAAGCGGGCGGGCGGCGCCGGCGCGAGCGTTGTGGCGCCGGCCTTCATGCGGGCGACGCCGGGGCATACGGCCGAGGCGCGCGCCTACTTCGCCGCGCTCGACTCCATCGCCTCCGGCGAGGGCGAGGGGAAAACGGCCGGCGCCACGCCTTCGCGCTACGTCATCGCCATCGACTCGCTCGACCGCCTGGCGCCGCAGAAAGGCCTCTCCCTCTTGCAGAGCGTCGCCTCGGCGCTCGCGCGCCCCGTTTTCGCGCTGGTCACGGCCTTCGATCCTCGCCATTTCGACAGCGTCGAAGGCGCGGGCGTGGCTCTGGGGCGCGTCGTGCAGACTCCGTTTGCGCTGGGCGGCGTCGAAGCGCCCGGCTGGAACGCCTTCGTGGAGCAATTGGCGGGCCGCGCGCCCGCGCGCCGCGCCGAGCGCGCGCCGCAAGCGCAATCGCGTCTCGATCTGCCTCTCGCCGAGCCCGAGACGCGCTTGCTGGCCGCCCTTGCTGCGCTCGCGGGGCCTGCGCCGCGCAACGTCAATCGGCTCGTCAACGCTTACCGGCTCGCGCGCCACGACGCGCCGGACGATCTGGCCGCGCTGGCCGTGCAACTCGCCCTCATCGTCGGCGGGACGCGGCTCGAGCGCGACGCATTCGCCAAGGCGCTGACCGCGAGCGACCCTGCCGCGCCCTTCGCCGCGCCGGAGGCCGGCCCGCGCGTCGCCGCGGCGCTGCAGGCGGCGGCCGCCGCGCAGGGCGGCGCGGTCACCACCGCCTCCGCCCGGCGCGCCGGCGCGGTGGCGCGCATGTGGACGCTGTAAGCGAGCGGACCGCGAGCCTTCAGGCTCGCAGCCCGATGCACAGACAAGGCGAGCCTGAAGGCTCGCGGTCCAGGTGGGGGCCGCCATTTCGAAGAACGTCGACACGCAACGCCCCCGCCTTTCCCGCGCAATCTGGGCGCTCGGCGTCACCTCCATGTTCATGGACGTGGCCTCCGAAGCGATCCATGCGCTGCTGCCGATCTACCTGACCACCGTGCTCGGCCTGTCGGCCGCGACGCTCGGCGTGATCGAAGGATTCGCGGAAGCGACCACCTTGGCGGCAAAAATCCTTTCCGGCGCCATTTCCGACTGACTCGGCCGTCGCAAGCTGCCGGCGCTGCTCGGCTACGGACTCGCCGCCGCCACCAAGCCGGTGTTTGCGCTGGCGACCGGCGTCGGCCTCGTCGTCGCCGCGCATATCGCCGACCGTTTCGGCAAGGGAATGCGCGGCGCGCCCCGCGACGCGCTGATCGCCGATCTCACCCCGCCCGAGCAGCGCGGCGCGGCGTTTGGTCTGCGTCAGGCGCTCGACACCGTCGGGGGCGTCATCGGCCCCCTCGCGGCGGTCGCCTTGATGCTGGCGAGCGGCGACAATTTCCGTCTCGTCTTCGCGCTCGCCGTCATTCCCGCAATCTTCTCCGTCGCGACGCTGGCCTTCTTCGTGCCCGCGGATCGCGAGACGCCGAAGGCGCCGGAGTTTCCGCTTTCGCGCGCGGCGGCAAAGCAGATGCCGCGCGCGTTCTGGATCGTCGTCGCGCTGGGCGCGGCGCTTGCGGCCGTACGCGTGGCGGAAGCCTTCCTCGTGCTGCGCGCGACCGGGTTCGGTCTCGATCCGGCTTACGCGCCGCTCGTGCTCGTTGCGATGAGCGTCGTCTATGGCGCGGGCGCCTATCCCGCCGGCGCGCGCTCGGACAGGTTTTCCGCGCGCACTATGGTTGTGGCGTCGCTGGCGACGCTTTGCGCGGCGGACGCGATCCTGGCCTATGCCTCGTCGCTGCCTGTCTTCTTCTGCGGCGTCGCGGTGTGGGGCGCGCATATGGCGCTGTCGCAGGGCCTGTTCGCCAAGCTCGTCGCCGATACTGCGCCCGAAACGTTGCGCGGCACCGCCTTCGGCCTGTTCAACATCGCGAGCGCCCTGGCGCTGGTGATCGGCAATTCCGCGTTCGGCTTCCTCTGGTCGGCGCTCGGAGCGACAATCGCTTACGCAACGGCCGGCGTCGCTGCGCTCGTCGTCGCGCTTGCCGCGGCCGTCGCGTTACAGCCGCGCGCCCCGCGCGACTGACCTGGGGGAAACTACGCTTTGTTATGAAACCGCGCGCAGGATGCGCGCCGTCATGCCGACCTTCGCTTCCATTCTCGAAGACGTCGAACGCGACGCGGCGACGCGAGATGCGTGGAGACAGGCAGCCAGGCCGCGCCTTGGCGGATGCGCCGTCGAGACGGAGGCGCGTCCTGCGCCTGATCTCGGCGCCGCGCGCGCGGCCTATGCGGCGCAGACGCGCGTGTGGCGCGTCGCGGATGAGGCGCAGGCGCTTCCGACCCTCGAGGCGCTGCGCCGCGACATCGCAGCGGCGCGCGACGCCGCGCAATTGCGTCGCCTGCGCCGCCTGGCGGCCCGCGCGCTGCATCCGGATCGCGGCGGCGATTGCGCCAGTCTCGCAGACTGCAACGCGCTGATCGACGCTGCGCTCAGGACTTCTCGAAGAAGAACTTGAGCTGCCTGTCCGCCTTGGAATCGCAGGGCGCAACGACGATGTCGAACGGGAATTTCGCCTTGTCGTCGGCGAGCTTCGGGATCGTCCAGCATTCGTTGTCGGCCGAACGCACCGTCGCCGCATCGACCGGCTTGTAGCTTGACGACCATTTCGCGCCGGCGTCGCCGCACTTCTGGATTGCGGCCAGCGGCTTCGGGCCGCCGCGGGCAACGCCTGCGCATAGGCCGTCGGCCTTGTCGATCTTCATCATGTCCGCCGTGCGAAGAAAGCGGTTGGAGGAATTGTCGGCCGGGCAATTGTCGAGGACGAGTTGCGCGCCTTCGACCCATTTGCCGCCGCGCGCGATCACGCAACTCTGCGAGGCGCCGGGAAAGTCGGGGTAAATCATCTCGCCCTTCGGCTGCGCGGCGATGGCGGCGGCCGCCTTCGCGCCGGTCAGCGCGCGCGCGCAGACCTTTGCGCCCGCGTTTTCCCAGCAGGCGCCCTTGCGGGTGAGATTGCCGAGCGCCTCGTGCGCGCGCGACGCCTTGGACGTTCCGTTCCATGACGCCTCGGCCGTCTTGCCGCCCGCGTCGACGTTGACATAGGCGAAATAATCCGCGCCGAAGATGCGGAAGGAGCCGTCGGGATCGGCCTCGAACAGGCACTCGCCCTCGATATAGCTCTTGCCCTTCACGACCAGCGTGCAGGACGCCGGGCGCTGCGCGGCGGCGACGTGCGAGGATAGAAGGCCCGAGAGCGCGAATGCGCCCGCCGCCGCAGCCACATGTTTCATCAAGACTCTCTCCTGCGCCGTCACTCGCCGGTCCGCACGATCATGATGTCGATGTCGCGCGTCGGCGTGAAATTCTGCCGCCGCACCTCGAACCTGGTCGGCCCGATCTTCTTCACGCCGGTCTCGCAAAAGCTGACCAGCGCATCCGGTCTGCCCTTGTCGACCGTCAGGCGATAATCGCCGATCGGCCCGGCCCAGTTGGCGCCCGTCGTCAGCACGTAGGACAGCCACCATTCGGGCGGCGGCGTTCCCTTGTTCCGGCGCGTCATCGCCGCGACGCTCTTGATGAAATCCGCGTCCGCGCAGAAGCGGGTCTGATAGTCGCGCTTCGTCTGCGCATCCGCATTCCGGTCGTTGACCGACGTCTGCACCGTGCCGCCGACGCTCGGCGTATAGCGATGCTCAATGGAAATCTCGCGGCCCGCCGGGAAGGTCTGCTTCCAGTAATAGTTCTGCTTCAGCGTCCATTCCGGCGCGATGTGATGCTCCATGCCCTTGCCCTGGTCGAAATCGTCGGCGCGCACGATCTTCTCGTCCTCGAGCTGCTTCTGACTGTCTTTCGGCAGGGCGTCGAGCGCGGCATGTGTCCTTTTCGCGCGCGGCATGAGCGGGATGTTCAGGGCCTTCAGGCGCGCCGTCACGTCCTTGCCGGCGACGATCGCCTTCTGCTCGACATCGGCCTTGACGGGCGCGCCGTCCGCCATCGTGCGAAATCCGAGGAAATTGTCGGATTCGTCGTCCGGCACGGCAATGTTGTTGGCGTCGGTGAAATCGACGTCCGGCATGGGAAAGGCGACGAGTATTGTCTGGTCGGCGCTGGCGCGATTGAAGAAGCGGTAGCGCACCACGATTTCCTTCTCGGAAATCGAAAGGTCTTCCGACCGCATTTCGATGTCGTTGGTCTTGCCGAAGACGAGGCCGCCCGCGGTCAGCGCGGCGCTCGTGTCGTTGGCGCGGACCGGCGCCGCATGAAGCAGGACGACGCAGACGAGCGCGCGGCGCGCGACGCGGGGCGACCGGAAATATTTCAAGACGGCTTCCTTCGGCTTGAGCTTAGCCTGAGAAAACAGGATTTGTATGTGTGGGACAAGCGCCGCTTACGTCGGCGTCAATTGCGCGAGCACGGCCTCCAGAGGCTGCGCATGGGCGACGACCAGATCGGCCGCCGCGGCGACGTCGTCGATATGCGCGTGCGGCAGAGGCCCGGGCGGCGGCGAAAGATCGGAGATCAGCGCGCAGATCTGCGGATCGTCGGGATAGCGCAACGGCTTGCCGTTGGCGGCGCGATGGATCTCGATCTTCGGATGCGCGTCCGAACGAAAGCCCTCGATCAGCAGGATATCGACGGGCGCAAACATCGGCAGAAGATCGCCGAGCCGCGGCGGCGGCCCGTCGCGCAATTCGGTGAGCAGCGCCAGCCGCTGCTCGGAAGCGACCAGCACCTGCGCCGCGCCGGCCTCGCGATGGCGGTGGGAATCCTTGCCCGGCCTGTCCATGTCGAAGGCGTGATGGGCATGCTTGAGCGTCGAAACCGACAAACCCCTCCGCCGCAGCTCCGGAATGAGTTTCTCGATCAGCGTGGTCTTGCCCGCCCCGCTCCATCCGGCAAGGCCGATCACGCGCATGTCGCGTCCGTTCTTTCTCGTTTCTCCATGATGTTGTATCTAGCAGAGGCCATGGGCAATGCGGAAGCCAGCAAGGGCCTCGCGACGAGCCGTCTCGCCGCCATCGTCTTCGATCGCGACGAAGCGGTCGACGACGTCATGCGCGCCTTCATCGATACGCTTCGCGATGGCGGCTTCAAGGTCGCGGGCCTCGTGCAGGAGCCCGGCGCGGACGAGCGCGATCTTCAGGTCCGCGACCTGACGACCGGCGAGCGCCTGCCCATCATGCAGGACCTCGGCGCGGACTCCTCAGGCTGCGCGGTCGATCCCGCGGCCATCGCCGTCGCCGCCCGCATGATCGACCGCGCGCGCGACGAAAAGCCGGACCTGCTCGTCGTCAACCGCTTCGGCCGGCTGGAGAGCGAGGGCGCGGGCATGATCGCCGAGATCGGCGCAGCGGTCGCCGAGGGCGAGGCGGTGCTGATCGCCGTTCCCCTGCGCTACCGCGACGCGTGGAACGCCTTCGCCGACGGGCTCGACGCGCAGATCCCCGCCGAGCGGGACGGGCTCGAGCGCTGGTGGAGCGCCCTCGCGCGCGAAAACGCCTCAGCCTGAACGCGCCATCGCTTCGGCGCGCGCGAGATCGTCCGGCCTGTTGACGTTGAAGAACGGGTCGTGCGGCGTCGTCGGCCATTCGGCCTCCGCGACCGCATGGCGCGCGGCGTATGCCTCGACCTTGCGCACGCCCTCCGCGAGCGCGCGCGCCAACTCCTCCTCGAGCGCGACAGGCCAGAGCGCGACAACGTGATGCCGCCGCCCCCCCGACGCCGCGACCGCAATGTCGGCGTGCGCCGCGCGCCGCGCCGCATGCAGGCGCGCGACGAGATCGGACGGCGCAAAAGGCGCATCGACCGACAGCGTGCAGACGAAATCGCAGCCTCTCGCACGCGAAAAACGCAAGCCCGCCAAAACGCCCGCGAGCGGGCCGCCGTCGGCGGTGTCGTCGGCAATCACGGGCAGGTCGAACTGACCGAGACGCTCGGCGTCACCATTGGCGTTCAGCGCCAGCGCGCCGCACTGCGGGGCGAGCCGGGCGATGGCGTGGGCGGCGAGCGGCCGTCCGCCGAGCGGCAGCAGCGCCTTGTCGGCGCCGCCCATGCGCCGCCCCTGCCCGCCTGCGAGGATCAGGCCGAGGGTTGAGGCGCGATCGGCGAGATCGTCGGCCCTCATCCGTTATTGCAAGCCAACGGGTCGCGCGTAGCGCGCGCCCGATGACAGGCTCCGCGAAGCAATCCAGAGGCCGCGACGGGACCCCGGATTGCTTCGTCGCTGCGCCCCTCGCAATGACGGATCGAATGGATCAAAACTTCCACCACATGGCGGTGACGATGCCACGTTCGAAGGCCGAATTCACCCCGCGCAACGCCATGAGGCCGCCGAACTGCACGGAGAGGGAGTCCGTCAGGTCATAGACGACGCTCGCCTTCACCTTTTGCGACAGCATGAAGCGATCGCCGAGCCGTCCGGGGGCGATCGCGGTGAAGGATTGCAGCATCAGCGTCGTGCGCTCCAAAGGCCGCACCGCCCAGGTGGCGTCGAAGCGGAACTGGTTCCCGAAGACGGCGCGGGAACGAAAGCCGACCTGCACGTCGACATAGCCGCCAAGGCCAAGCACATCCATCTTCCGGCCGAACAGCAACCGCGCGTCGACCTGCGCGCGGTCCCGAATGTCGGAGAATTCCGCCGCCCCCCGGCCGCCCGCGGCGTAGCGCGCGGTCGCCTGCGCGGAAAGAATATTGTCGCCCCATTCCACGAGTTTCACGCGCGCGCCGGCTTCCGCCACGCCGATGCGCGTGCGGCTCACGCCCGGCGGCTTTGCGTGGAACGTGAACCATGAGGGATCGCCGACCAGCGTCACGGATTCGGTGAGGCCGTATTCGGCGTAGGTGGAGAGTTCGAACTTGCGCCACGCTGGCACGGCGCCCGCGCGGCCGAAAGCGTCGTAAGCGACATTGGCTTCGGAAAAGGTCAGCTCGGCGATTACCTGGCCGTGCTCGGGCGCCTGCATGAAGGCTCCCGCCCATGCAAGACATGGCGCAAAAAACGCCGCGAGCACGCAAATAAAACGCACCATTGAAATCGACTGAACTATCTGGCCGCAAAAGTTATTCTACGGCCGGCCCGATATTTGTCGAGTGCGACGGGCCGCGACGGCCCGCCACATGGCCGAAAGGATGAATGCGCCTGCGGGTCAGGCGACGACCGGCTCCGCGCCCTGGGCCGTATAGACCTTGCCGCGATAGACGACGCGCTTGAGCTGCAATTCGCCCTTTGGATCGAAGGCGTCCGGGCGCAGCGAGAACTCGCCCTTCTCCAGTTGCAGGCCGAGCAGCGCATAGGCGCCGATCATCATGCGCGCCGCCGAGCCCGTGTACCAGGCCCAGCCGCCGCGCCCCTCGTAGCCCGGCCCCTCGTAGACGTCGGCGGCCTGCTGGTGCGGCGGCAGGCCGTAGCGTTCGGCCGCCTCCGGCGTCGCATATTTGGACAGCGGCGAAATCTCGACCCAGACCTGATAGGCGCGCGCGAACAGCCGCGCCGCCTCTTTCGCGTCGCCCTTGGCCTGCGCCTGCTCGGCCAGCATGACCAGCGCGTCCACGAACCACGAGACGCCGTGCGAATATTGCCCGCCATTCTCGCGCACGCCCGGCGGATATTCCGCGGAGCGGCCGGGGAATGGATCGGACTGCTCGTCGTAGTGCGGAGCGACGAGCAGCACGCGATCCGGCCGCTCCAGCACGGCCAGCGCCTTTTCCACGCATTCCACGCCGCGCGCAAAATCTACGGCGCGCGAGAGGACCGGCCACGAAGCCGTCATCGCGCTCATCGGCGTCACTTCCTTGCCGTTGTCGGCATAGGCGCGCAGGTAGCGGTCGCCGCGCCAGCACTTGTCGAGCGCGCCGCGCAGCTTTTCGGCCGTGTCGCGGTAGCGCGCGGCCAGGTCGCGCTTGCCGCGCCGTTCGCAGAGCTTTGCGAAGTCGATCAATATGCCGTGCAGGAAGAAGCCGACCCACACGCTCTCGCCGCGGCCTTCGAGGCCAATGAGGTTCATGCCGTCGTCCCAGTCGCCGGCGCCCATCAGCGGCAGGCCGTTGCGGCCGAAGCGCGCCAGCGTCCATTCGATCGCAAGGCGGCAATGATCGAACAGTTTCGCGCTCTCGCGCGAGGGCAACGGCACGTCGGCGTTGCTCTCGACGCCCTTCGGCAGCGCCGCCGTCTCGATGAAGCCGGTCTCGACGTCGAGCACGGCGTCGTCGCCGGTCGCCGCGACATAGCGCAGCGTCACGAAGGGCAGCCACAGATGCGGGTCGGAGGCGATGGTGCGATCGGCGAGCCCCGTGCCGCCGCCCGGCGCCGTATGCCACCATTTCACCGCATCGCCCTCGATGAACTGGCGCGCGGCGTGCAGCAAAGTCTGCCGGCGGGTGAGTTCCGGCGCAAGCAGGGTCAGCGGCAGCACGTCCTGCAACTGATCGCGATAGCCGGTCGCGCCCGAACGCTGCGCCGGACCCGTGCGGCCCCAAAGACGCGAGGCGAGCAATTGATAGGGCAGCCAATCGTTCACGAGCCGGTCGAACTCCGGCTTGTTCGTCTCGATGCGCAGCACGCCGAGCTGGTCTGTCCAGAAATTCTTCGTCTCGGCCAGCATCCGCTCGGCCCAGCCGAGCCCGCGCGCCACTTCCGCGAAATGCGCGGCCTCCGCCAGCCCGCCGGTTTGTCCCATCGAGAACACGATCTTCGCCTCGCGGCCGGCTTTCACTTCGACGGGGCCGCAGAAGGCCGCCACCGTGCGCTGGCGCCGCTCGGTCGTCAGGTCCGGATGGTTGTGCTCGACCATGTAGGGCACGCGCGAGCCGCGCTGATTGGCCCCGATCGCGCGCCGCCGCGACGTCTCCGCGAATTCGGCGGCCAGCGACGTCGAGGCAAAAGCCCAGCCCTTGGCGAAATGGTTCTTCGGATTGCGGAAATAGAGCGCGCAGCCGTTGTCGTCCGTCCGCGTCACGATCGAGCCCTGGCTTTCCACCATGGTCTCGTCGAGCGCCATCTCGGCGATGGGCGCAACGTTGAACATGCGGTCGCCTGCCGTCTTGTTGACGATGCGCAGAATTTTCACCTCGCACGCCCGGCCGGGCGGCGCGAACACCGTCATCTCGAGATCGAGGTCGGCGCGCGTGCGGCGATAGACGACATAGCCGAGGCCAAATTCGGCTTCGTAGGCGCCGTCCTTGCGGCGCAGCGGCGCGAAGGTCGCGCAATCCGTGTCGCCGCTGGCCATGTCGCGCACATAGATCGCCTGGCCGGACGGGCCGAAACGGCCCTCGCCCATGCGGAAGGGCGTGAGCGAATTCTGCCGCGCGTTGATCGCGAAGGAGAAGATGTCGCCTTCCGCCGTCATCACGGCGCCGGAGCCGAAATTGTTGGAGATCACGTGCGCGTAGGGACGCGGCAGCCCCGGCGTGACCGTCAGCGACTTGCCGTCCGCCGAAAACTGCGCCGAGGCGCCCGGCAGCGCCGGCGCCGGCAACAGAGAGCGTATCCGCGTCTCGACGCGCTCGATTTCCTGCGTCGACGGCGCGTTGGCGTTGAGATGCCGCGCGATCGCATCGACGGCGGCCGCGAAATTCTTCGCCCAGCCGTCTACGAGAACGATCTCCGTCGCGCTTTCAGGCGCAATGCGCGCCTCGTAGACGAGGCTGCCGCAGGGCTCGAAGGAATAGAGCAGGCCATCGTCGCTGACCTCGCGCAGCGGCGCGCGGCCGGTCAGCGCGTCGGGATCGGCCGAGGTGCCGAGCCCATAGAAGCGCGACTTCATGTCTTCGTAGCCGACGAGGCGCACGTCGCCGGTCTCGCCGGGCCCCGCCGCATGGAAGGCGACCTCGTGCGACATGCGACGCTGCGACTGACGCTGGTGCGACGTCTTGAGCAGCCGGTTCTGCACGATGATGGCGGCCGGGTCCCGCATGAACCACGTGCCGACATGCAGCGCATTATAGGCGGCGTCGCGGCGCTCCGTGCCGGGCTCGTTCACAACCCATTCGCGCAGCGTCGCGACCTTGATGCGACGCGACCGGTTTTCCAGATTGACGATCTTGATACGGGTGACCTCGACGGCCTCCGTCTCGACCACTTCGATTGTCGCTTCCACGCGCAGGCCGTTCATGACGCGCGACATGAACAGCCGCGTCGGCGACAGGCGCTGCAGTTTCGTCGCCTCGCCGCCGGCGATCGGCGCATTGCCGAGCGACCAGAGATCGCCGTCGCCCTCGCGGAAGTAGACGAACTTGCCGCGCGGCTGGCCGGGATCGTCGGGCTGGCGCGTGATGTCGATCTGCGCGCCGTCGCGCGCGGTGCGCTCGACGCGGCTCACGCCCTGCCCGTCGTCGTACCATTCGCTCGTCAGATAGCCGTTGGTGAGAATGAAGGGTTTCGAATCCGGCAGGCCGCCGACGCCCGTGCCGAACGCCGGCGCGGCGCGGCGCACGTTCACCGCCAGCCGCCGCAGCACCAGCGCGGCGAGAAACAGCGCCGCAGCGGCCGCAACCAGGGCGTAGCCGAGCAGGAGGTTGAGGGTCGGTTGCGCGACCATGCGCAGCTTTTCGGCGCCCGTCCACGCCTTGTCCCAGTCGGCGCCGGCGGGAATGTAGAAGGGCAGCAGCAGCGGCATCCACGTGCCGAAGCGGCGCAGGCCCTCGGGGATGGCGCGGCTCGTCTGCGCCTTGCCCAGGAACCTTGCGGAAGACTCGTCCAGCGCGTCGCCGCCGACGAAGGACAGGTTGACCAGCGTCGCCACGCGCAGGCCCATGTGATCGAACCAGATCAGCACGCGCAGCCAGTCGTAGGCGAGAATGCCGGTGAAGACCGCAAGGCTCCAGTCGACGAAAGCCTGGTGCGGCTGCGTCGTCGCGATCAGCGTGGCGACGCCCGTGCGCACAAGGCCGTCCTGATTGTACCAGGCGGGCTCGGGCACCGACTTCAGGAAGGTGTAGATGACCGGCGCCATCCACAGGCCCCAGCGCAGCACGAGAATGGCGTTGTCGACGAGCTGGCGCACGCCGTCCTCGCTGAACAGCTTGCGCAGCGGCTTGAGATCGCGCTTCACCAGCGCGGTCAGGAAGAACAGGTTGATGGAGAACAGCGGCGCCGCGAATATCCACTGGATCACGCCCGACACGGATTCGATGTAGAACAGCTTCACGCCGCCTTCCACCGGGCCGAGATTGGTCACGCCCCATTTCGAGAAGAGCGGCCAGATATTGTAGGCCTCGATCGGCCTGCCCCATTTCGGATAGAAGGTGGCCGTGTATTTGTAGAACTTGACGTTGACGCTTTCGAGCTGCGCGGCGTCGAAATACCAGGCGATGGCTCCGCCGACGAAACCGCCGAGCAGCGCGCCGAACAGATAGACGCGCCAGCTCGACAGCTTGCGGCGCCGGCGCGTGAGGATCGGCGCGACATCCGACAGGAGATCGACGCCCGCATAGGCGAAGGCGCCGGCGACGACGCCGAACAGGAAGCGGCTGAAGCCGTCCCAGCCCGACATGGACGATTCGGCAGCGAGCCAGATCGCCGCGCCGACCGCCAGTCCGCGCAGATAATTCTGGGGTCGCTGCAATTCGCGCACGAGACGCATGGCGAAGGGCGGCGTCGAATCCGTGCTCTCCATGATCGTGCGCCCGAGCGGGAAGAAGGCCGCGCCGAGCACGGCGGCGCCGATGATGCCCGTCGTCAGAAACAGGTTGAACACGCGTTGGTCGTCGAGCAGCGCGCCGACGAAGGTGAGCAGCCCCATGAACACGAAGCCGTAGACCGCGCCCTTGCTCGCGCCCGAAACCCAGGGCTTGCGCACCGCCGGCTCGATCGGCGGCGAGCCGTGCAGCAGATCGGCGATCGCCTGCGTGACGAGATAGGTCTCGCCCCAGATGCCGGCCTGCGCCAGCGCCGCGGTGAGCGCCGACAGCGGCACGATGGCAGCCACCGGCAGCGACTGCGCGAAAGCGCTCGAGCCGAACGTCGCGATCAGCGGCGAGAAGGAAGCGTAGGCCGCGGCCGCGAACAACACGCCGTGCAGGCGCGGATCGCGCGGCAGCCGCCGCCCGAGCGCGATGGCTGCGCCGGCGATGATCGCCTCGTTGATGAGAAACAGGCCGATGGTGCGGCCGATCGCCGCCTCCGTCGGAACGGCGAGCGGAAGCCCGATCGCGACGGCGCGGCCGATCTGCGCCGGCAGGTCGGAGCCGAGCGCGATGAACACGCAGAACAGGAAAGGTATGAGCGCGAGCGCGCCATTGGCCGCCGCCTGCGGCCTGCGGCCCGAATAAGCCATGATGATGAGAAGCGAGGCGATGTAGAGGCCGGCCGCGCAGCAGGCGCCGACAGACGTGAAGGCGAAGAGATCGGCCCATGCGCCCGGCGCCCGCCACAGGAAGCCCTGCGGATTGCAGAGCAGCGCGTAGACGCCGACGACGAGCGCGTCGAACCAGCCGACGCGCGCCAGCGTGATCAGGAAACGCCCTTCAGGATTGACGAGCGCAAGCCCGAGCGCCGCTGTCGCGCCTGCGCCGAGCGCCGCCTCCCAGCCCCCCATGCCGGCCAGCGCAATGCTCGCGCCCAGCAGCAGAAGCCCCGCCAAGAGCGCGGTGAGAGGCGCGCCCCGTTCCTGTGTCGCGGCAATGGTCATCGCGTGTTCGCTCTTCCCTCTGTCGTCCGCGACGAAGCCTCCCCCGGGGCAACCCGCGCCAAGCGCCGCCTGAGCTTTCGCGCTCGGAGGCGCGCATTGATTCGGCTCGTCCCACTATAGCCGCCAGCCCCGCCCGGCCACATTGCCCTCGTCCGCGCTATCCCCTAATTCCTTGGCGTCAACGGAGGACGACCCATGCCCGCACTGCCCACGAAAATGCGCCAGGTGATTTTCGACGGCGCGGGCGGCCCCGAGGTCGTCAAGCTCGCCGAAGCCGATGTGCCGACGCCCGGCCCCGGCAAGGTCCTGGTCGAGGTCGCCGCCTTCGGCGTCAACCGGCCCGACTGCATCCAGCGCGCCGGCTCCTATCCGCCGCCGCCTGGAGAAACGCAGATCCCCGGCCTCGAGATCGCCGGCAAGATCGTCGCGCTCGGCCCCGATGTGGCGGACCTGAAGGTCGGCGACGAAGTCTGCGCGCTCGTCGGCTCCGGCGGCTACGCCGAATACGCCCTGGCCGACGCCGTCCTCTGTCTGCCGCGCCCGAAAGCCCTGTCGCTGCTGGAAGCCGCCGGCGTGCCGGAAACCTATTTCACCGTCTACGACAACGTTTTCACCCGGGGTCGGCTCGCCAAGGGCGAGACCCTGCTCGTGCACGGCGGCTCCTCCGGCATCGGCTCGACCGCGATCCAGCTCGCCAAGCATTTCGGCGCGACCGTCATCGCCACCGCCGGCTCGCCGGAAAAATGCGACTTCTGCCGCCAGATCGGCGCCGATCACGCCATCGACTATCGCGCGCAGGATTTCGTCGCCGAAGTTCTTCGCATCACCGGCAAGCGCGGCGTCGACGTCATTCTCGACATGGTCGGCGGTCCCTATATCGCCAAGAACGTGTCGCTGCTGGCGCTCGACGGCCGCCTCGTGCAGATCGCCTTCCTGCAGGGGCCGATGGTCGAAAAACTCAACTTCCTGCCCGTCATGGTCAAGCGCCTGACGCTGACCGGCTCGACATTGCGCCCGCGCACGCTCGCGCAGAAAGCCGCCGTCGCGGCGGCCTTGCGCGAAAAAGTCTGGCCCCTGCTCGACAGCGGCGCCGTCAAGCCGCTCGTCCATGCCACCTTCCCGATGGAACAGACGCGCGAGGCGCACGCGCTGATGGAAAGCTCCGCCCATCTCGGCAAGATCATGGTGACGACAGGCAGGTAGCCGGAACCGCGCGGCGAAGCCGACGTTGTACGGGCTGGCCGTGCGGCGATCGGAGTTCCCATGCCGGCGAGAAGCTCAAGGAAGACGACACAATCCGGCAAGGATCCGCGCGGCGGCCTGACCGCCGCGGGCCGGCGGCGGTTCGCCAGGCGCGACGGCTCGCATCTGAAGCCCGGGGTGACGAAAAAGGTCGCCGACATGACGCCCGACGACATGCGGCGCAAGGGAAGCTGGGCGGTGCGTTTCTATGGCCGCAAGAAGCTGCCGGCGCTTGTCGGCGCCGACGGCAAGCCGACGCGCTTCGCGCTCTCCGCCCACGCCTGGGGCGAGCCCGCGCCGAAAAGCGAGAGCGCCGCGCGCAGGATCGCGGAAAAAGGGCGCAGACTTCTCGAACGCTACAAGGCGGCCCGGCAGAAGGAGCGCAAGTCGTGAAAGCCACAACGCTCGCCATTGCCTTGGCCCTTGCCGTCTCGCCGGCGCTCGCCGCGGAGGTCAACCCGCCGGAGGTCAAGGACGCCGCGCCCGAAGCGCGCGAAAACATCCAGAACAAGAACAAGGACGGCGTGGTGACGCCGCCCGTCAATGTCGATCCCCACATGAAGACGGATCCGCCGCACGACAGTTCGGTGCGCACGCCCGTCATCCCGCCGCCGCAGGAAAAGGACGGGCGCAAGATCGAGCCCAAATAAGCTAGACGACCGCCTTCGCGGCGCGCATGCGCCCGATCTCGTCCGCGCTATATCCGATCTCGCGCAGGATCTCGTCGCTATGCTGGCCGAGTTCCGGGGGCATGCGCGGCTGAACCTTCGGCTCGCCGCTGATCCAGAATGGCGAATTCACCGTCTTCAGATCGCTGTCGGCGAAAGGAACGAGAAGATCGTTCTGAAGCGCTTGAGGATCGTCAGGCACGTCGGTCACCGGGGCCACGATCTCGAACAATACGCCGCGCGCATTGAGCCGCGCGCGCCATTCGCTGCGATCGCGCCGCGCGAAGGCCGCGTCCAGTTCGCCGATCAGCGCGCGCGCATTGGCGAGGCGATCGGGCTTGGTCGCGAACCGCGGATCGTCTGCAAGATCCGGCCGTTCGAGACAGGCGACAAGCTCCGGCCACAGCCGCTCCTCGTTGTGGATCGACAGGATCAGCCATTGCCCGTCGCCGCACTGGTAGAAAGTTGCAAGCGCATTATTCGCCTCTTCGCGCGGGCGTCGTTCCGGAAACGTCGCGCCGCACAAGGCCGCCTGCACCAGGAAGGCGTTCGCCCAGACGCCGTTGGCGATGAGCGACGAGGTGACCTCCGCGCCCTCCCCCGTTTTCTCGCGGCGATAGAGCGCCATCAATATTCCCGAGAGTACGGCGAGCGAAGACGGGTGATCGCCCATGCCGCCCGTCGAGCGCGCGGGCCGCGCGCCGGCCGCGCGCACGGCGTCCATCATGCCCGAGCGCGCCCACCAGGCTGTCGTGTCGAAGCCTGGCTTGTCGGCCTCGGCGCCCTTGTCGCCGTAGCCGGTGAACGACGCGTAGATCAGCCGCGGATTGAGCGCTTCCAGGGTCGCGAAATCGAACCCGAGCTTCTTGCGGACGGGCGAGGGATAGTTCGTGATGAAAATATCCGCGCCCGCCACCAGCCGACGAAGGATGTCCCGGCCATCGGCGCTCGCCAGATCGACCGCGAGGCTGCGCTTGTTGCGCGCGTCCACGATCCACGGAAAATTGTGTTCCGTCGCCGGCTGCCCGGGCGCCGACGCCGTCTGGCGATAGGCGTCGCCGGTCGGCGGCTCGATCTTGACGACATCCGCCCCGAAATCGGAAAGCACGGTCGCCGCCGCGGGCGCGGCGATGAAGCTTGCGCAATCGATGATTCTCAATCCGTCAAAGAGATGCTTCATCGCGCAACCGATCCGTCCTGGTCCCGTCGGCGCGGGGACGCCGCCCGAATTCGCGCAGCGGGCGCAGGCGTCATTCGCCCTTCCATTGCGGCGGACGCTTCGCGAGAAACGCGTCGATGCCCTCCCGGAAATCCTGAGAGCCGTAGCATAGGCCCACGAGATCGTCGTCGGGCGGCAGCGTCTGCGCAGCGGCGATGCGGCGCAAAGCCTCCTTCGTCGCGCGCAACGTCAACGGCGCGTGCCCGGCCACCGTCGCCGTGATTTCCCGCGCGCGCCGCATCAACGCCTCGTGATCGTCGACGAGTTCATTGACGACGCCGCAAGAAATCGCCTCGTCCGCTTCCATCAGGCGCGCGGTGAAGAACAGGTCCTTCACCCGCGCAGGCCCGATGAGATGCGCAAGCCGCGCATAATTGGCGACGGACAGGCAATTGCCGAGCGTGCGCGCAATCGGAAACCCGAACTTCAGCGTGCGCGTGGCGATACGCAGATCGCAACAGGCGGCGATCGCCGCGCCGCCGCCCGTGCAGGCGCCCGCGATCGCCGCGATCGTCGGCACGGACAATGTCTCCAGCGCCGACAGAACCCGCTCGATCTTGGCCTCGTAGGCAAGCCCGTCGTCGGCCGTTCTTACGGCATGAAACTCCGCAATGTCGGTTCCAGCCGCAAACGCCTTGTCGCCAGCCCCCGTAATCAGCACCGCGCGAAGCGTTTGATCGCGCGCCGCCTTCTCGCAAAAGCCGAGCAGCCGCTCGTACATGGAAAAGGTCAGCGCATTGCGCTGGCGCGGCCGGTTCAACGTCACTTCGGCGACGCCATCCTTGATCTCGACGTGAAGATTCTCGCTCATGCGCTCCCTCTAGAGCATATGCCGCACGCTCTAAAGTACAGATTGCCTCGCGCGGCAGGCCGGCGCAAACTCCGTCCGCGCATGGCGCATATTCCACGGAAACGCCCGACTTGTTCGGCATGAATATGCGGACAAGCAAAATGCAGCCCGTTACGCGCTTCGGGAGGCTGGACACATGAGCATCGGCCGCATGATCGCGATCGCGCTGGCGGTCGCCTCGCCCTTCTCTGGCGTCGCCGCGCAGGATCTGTCGCAGGGCAAACCGCGCCCCGACATCAATTCCCTGCCGGTCTCAGTCAACGCGACGCGCGAGCAATTGCTGCTCGGCGACAGGATCTTCCACGGAGAAGCCGCGCGCGGCACGTGCTTCCAGTGCCATGGCTGGGACGGCAAGGGCACGGCCACCGGCAACGATCTGACCAACGGCAGCCTGAATTGGGGCGAGAGCTTCAAGGAGATCAAGGCGACCATCCTCAACAACATGAAACTCGCGCCGGGCCAGGACGGCGACCTCACGCCCGACGACGTTCATGCGGTTACGGCTTACGTCTGGGCGCTCGTGCACCAGGAACGGATGGAGCGTCAGGCGGCGCAGTAATTGTTTGCGCCAGCGCACATCGCCGGACGCAAAAGCGTGGCAGGTTTGACAAATTGCTCGCGCACGGATGCCTGCCGAACATGTTCAAGACCGCCAGCCTTGCCGCCGCCGTTTTGGCGCTGACCTCCGCAGCCGCCTTCGGCGCGCCGCCGCTCGAAGCGACCTCTCTCTACATGGAAAAGACGCGCGGCTGTCGCGAACTGGATCTCTCGACGTGGTCGCATCCGACCCGCAAGGTGATGGAGCGGGCGCGGGTCGAAATCCAGAAGGTCGAATTGTGCAACGACGACATCTACCCGATCTTCACCGTCGCCTTGCCCGGCGAACCCCTGGTCGGCGTCAACGATCGCTTCTTCAACAAGCTCTACGCGCAGATGGGCGAGGCGAACGGCTGGCACTCCTTCGCCTTCGTCGATTCCAGTCGCGGCGTGATCGTCACGATCGACATAAAGGCGCGCAGGTCGCTCGATATCAATTACGACGAGTTCGATATTCCGCAGGGCAATTAGGCGCTACCCCAACGCTTCCTCGATTGCCTTGCCGCAGGCCGTCGTATCCGCATTGCCTCCGAGATCGCGCGTGCGCAGCGTGCGTTCGGCAAGCGAGCGCTCGATCGCCGCGACGATTTCGGCTGCGGCTTCCCGCTCGCCGAGGTGCTCGAGCATCATCGCGCCCGACCAGATCTGGCCGATTGGATTGGCGATCCCCTGGCCCGCGATGTCGGGCGCAGACCCATGCACGGGCTCGAACAGCGAGGGAAAGGCGCCGCCGCTGATATTGGCCGAGGGCGCGATGCCGATGGTGCCGGCGCAGGCCGGTCCGAGATCGGAGAGAATGTCGCCGAACAGGTTGGACGCGACCACAACGTCGAACCAGTCGGGATGCAGGACGAAATGCGCGGTCAAAATGTCGATGTGGTACTTGTCCCACTTCACGTCCGGATAGCTCTTCGCCATCGCTTCCACGCGCTCGTCCCAATAGGGCATGGTGATGGAAATGCCGTTGGATTTCGTCGCGGAGGTCAGGTGCTTCTTCGGCCGGCGTTGCGCGAGATCGAAGGCGAATTTGAGGATGCGGTCGACGCCGGTGCGGGTCATCACCGTCTCCTGCACGACGAATTCGCGCTCCGTGCCGCCGAACATGCGTCCGCCGATGGATGAATATTCGCCCTCGGTATTTTCGCGCACCACATAGAAGTCGATGTCGCCGGGATTGCGTCCGGCGAGCGGGCATGGCACGCCGGGCATGAGCTTCACCGGCCTGAGATTCACGAACTGGTCGAACTCGCGCCGGAACAGCAGCAGCGAACCCCACAGCGACACGTGATCGGGAATTTTCTCCGGCCATCCGACCGCGCCGAAGAAAATGGCGTCATGCTTGCCGATCTTCTCCTTCCAGTCCTCCGGCAGCATCCGGCCGTGCTTGGCGTAATAATCGTAGCTCGAGAAATCGAACCAGTCCTGCTCGAGCCTGAACCCGAATTTCTTCGCGGCCCGTTCGAGCACGCGCACGCCCTCGGGCGTCGTCTCCTTGCCGATGCCGTCGCCGGGAATGACGGCGATACGATAGCTGCGGGACATGTCAGCTCTCCTGAAAGAAAAAGGACCGCGAGCCTTCCGGCTCGCAGTCCAGTCGAGAAGCCTGCGAGCCGGAAGGCTCGCGGTCCATGTTACTTGCCGCGCGCCTTGCTGACGAGCATCTGGATGAAGCCCGCGAGGCCCGACGGCATGACATAGATGATGGCGATCAGCAGCAGGCCGTAGACCGCGCCCGACAGGCCCTTCGACACGCCTTCCGCGATGTTCGGCACGAACAGCAGGAATGCGCCGCCGAACAGCGCGCCGGGCAGCCAGCCGACGCCGCCGACGACGAGGCCGACGAGGAAGCCGATCGACAGGGTCAGCGTGAACGAATCCGGCGCCACGAACTGCACGATGATCGCGCCGAGCGCGCCGGCGATGCCGGTGTAGAGCGCCGACAGGCCGAAGGCGCTCGCCTTGTAGAGCGACGTATTCACGCCCATCGAGCGCGCGGCGATCGGATTGTCGCGGATCGCCATCAGCGCGCGGCCGGTGCGGCTCGTCACCAGGTTCTTGGCGCAGATGTAAAGGATCACGCCGACGATCAGCGTGAAATAATAGAGCCATTGATCCTGGTTGAGCGGCAGCCCGAAAGGCGCGTCGGGCTTGGTGATGACGATGCCCTGCACGCCGCCGGTCCAGTGCTCGAGCGGCGACAGTTTCAGGATCTGCGGCGTCGCGGCGGCGAGCGCGAAGGTCGCGAGCGCGAGATAGACGCCTTCGAGCCGCAGCGCCGGCAGGCCGAACAGGAAGCCGAGCACGAAGCAGATGGCGCCCGCGACCGGCAACGTAAAGACGTAGTTGACGCCCATGTGTTCCATCATGATCGCCGCCGTATAGGCGCCGACCGCGTAGAAGGCCGAATGGCCGAGCGAGAACTGTCCGTTGAACCCTGTAAGAAGATTCAGGCCCACGATGGCGATGGCGTAGACCATCGTCTGCGTGAACTGAAAGACCACGAAATTCTTGACGAAAGCGGGCAGGACCAGCGCGATCGCCAGAAGAACGAGGAAGATGATGCGTCGCGTGGCCACGCCTGCGTTGGCGGCAGGGGAGGCGGGGCGAGCCATGGGACGGTTCTCGCCTTCAGGCGATTCGCCGATGTCGTGATGGACGACGGTTTCTTCGTGAGCGGATGCGGACATGTCAGACTCGCGAGACGACGACGCGGCCGAACAGGCCCGCGGGTTTGAAGACGAGCACCACGACGATCACCACCAGCGCGATCGGCAGCTTGAGCTCCGCGCCGATGACCGGGATGTAGGTGCCGGCAAGGTTCTCGATCACGCCGACGGCGAAGCCCCCGAGCACGGCGCCGCCCGGGCTCGTCAGGCCGCCGAGAACCGCGCCCGCGAAACCGTAGAGCAGGATCGAGATCATCATGTTGGGTTCGAGGAACACGACCGGCGCGATCAGCATGCCGGCAATCGAACCGATCGCGGCCGCCATGCCCCAGCCGAGCGCCGTCATCCACGACACGCGGATGCCGACGAGCCGCGCCGACGCGGGGTTCGCCGCCGCCGCGCGCATCGCCAGACCCACGCTCGTGTAACTGAAGAAAAGATAGAGGAGCAGGAGAAGACCCAGCGTCACCGCCACCATGCCGCCCTGGTGCGACGAGATCAGCGTCGACCCGAACAACGGCGAGGAGCCGAAGGGCGAGGGGAAGCTCTTGACCGTGAAGTCCCAGATGAAGCCCGCCATCGAATTGATCACTGAATAGAGCGCGATGAAGATCACCACGTGGCTGAGCACGGGCGCATGTTCGATCGGCTTGAACACGATGCGTTCGATGGCCACGCCGCCGATGAAGGAGACGATGACGGTAATGATGAAGGCGAGCCAGTAGGGCACGCCCTTGTCGATCAATTGCCAGGCGATGAAGGTCGAGAACATCGCCATTTCGCCCTGGGCGAAGTTCAGATGGTCGATCGCCTGGTAGATCATCACGACGGCGAGCGCCATGCAGGCGTAGATCGCGCCGGTCGAAATGCCTGCCAGGATCTGTTGGGTAAGAAGCTCCATACCGGGCCTCCTCAGTAGCCGAGGTAAGAGCGACGCACGTTCTCGTCCGCCCCGATCTGTTTCGCAGGGCCCGACATGACGATCGAACCGGTTTCGAGAAGATAGGCCTCGTCCGCAATGCCGAGCGCCAACGCGGCGTTCTGCTCGACGATGAGCATCGACGCCTTTTCCTCGCGGTTGAGCGCGCTCAGGATGTCGAACATTTCGCGCACCAGCAGCGGCGCAAGGCCGAAGGAAGGCTCATCGAGCAGCATCAGGCGCGGCCGCAGCATCAACGCGCGCGCGATCGACAGCATCTGCTGCTCGCCGCCCGACAGCGTGCCCGCCTGCTGCGCGCGCCGCTGCTTCAGCCGCGGGAAATGATCGTACATCTTGTCGATGTCTTTGGCGACGTTCTGCCTGTCCCTGCGCGTGATCGCGCCGAGTTGCAGGTTCTCCTCCACCGTCATGCGCGTGAACGTGCCGCGCCCTTCCGGAATGTGGGCGACGCCGAGCCGCGCGACGTCTTCGGTCGAGCGCCCGAGAATGTTCTTGCCCTCGAACAGGATTTCCCCGCCCGACTTCACCATGCCGCAGATGGCGCGCAGCGTCGTCGTCTTGCCCGCGCCGTTGGCGCCGAGCAGCGTCGTCACGCCGCCCTCCTCGAGGCCGAAATCCAGTCCGTGCAGCACGCGCACCTGACCGTAGGCGGCTGTAAGCCCTCTGACTTCAAGCAGCTTGGTCATGCGGCTTCTCCGCCGAGATAGGCGCGGATCAGTTCGGGGTCCTTGCGCACCACGTCGGGCGCGCCTTCCGCGATCTTCTTGCCGAAATTCAGCGCCACGACATTGTCCGAAATCGACATGACGAGGCCCATGTGATGCTCGACGAGCAGCACGGTCACGTTGCGGTCGTCGCGAATCTGCTTCACGAGGCGGCCGAGCTCGTGCACCTCGTCGTGGTTGAGGCCGCCGGCCGGCTCGTCGAGCAGCAGCAGCTTCGGCGAGGCGGCGAGCGCGCGCGCCAGCTCCACGCGCTTCTGCGTGCCGAACGGCAGGCCCGCGACCGGACGGTCGATGACGTCGCCCAGATGCAGATAGTCGATCAGCTCCAGCGCGGTCTTCTCGAGCTGCCGCTCGACTGAGCGCGAGCTCGCAAGGCGCAGCGAGTCGTTGAAGAAATTGCTGTTGGTGTGCGAATGGCCGCCGATCAGCACGTTCTCGCGCACGGTGAGGCGGGAGAACAGCGCGACGTTCTGGAACGTGCGGCCGATGCCGATCTGCGCCATGTCGTGCGCCTGGCGCGGCAGGATGCTCTCGCCCTCGAACAGCACGTCGCCTTCGGTCGGCGTGTAGAGCCGGCTGAGGCAGTTGAACATGGTGGTCTTGCCGGCGCCGTTCGGCCCGATCAGCCCCAGAACCTGTCCCTTGTGCAGTTTGAAGGACACGCCGTCGAGCGCCACAATGCCTTCGAACCGCACAGCCACGTCGCGCACTTCAAGCAGCGGCGTTCCGCTTGCAGCATCGCTCATGAGTGGCCTCCCGATTTCGCGCGACGCGAGCGCGGCGCGCAGGCCGGCTCGCCGCGCCCTGCCCTGGCAACAGATTTCATGCGTAGGTCCACCCTCGGTCCGCGTTTCCATTCCAGCGTTCTTGAGCGCGCGCCCGATGCGGGAGACGCGCGACGCCTTGCTCATTCCCTGTCTTTTTGTCATTTCGCAAAACGAAACATTGTTCGCAGTTGCGAAATCGACGCACGGCCCGGCCGCGTTCTCGTTGACTTGAAATCGATCACAAACTAGCGTCTCGGTCAAACGATAAAGTGGGAAATGCGTTGCAAAATTGTCGGACATTCGCGCTGAACCGGCCCTTTGCGGGCGGTCTTGCCGCAGTCTTGCAAGATTGCGCAACATGGCGCGCCGAAACGTCGCGTCCCCGTCGACGCCATTTCGCATGTCGAACCGACCATATCGCGCGACGACCGATGCCGCTCCCTCGAGCGCCGGGCGCCAACTGAAATTGCGAGCGCGCCTTCAGGCGCGGCGCGCAAGGCTCCGATCAACCCAGACGCCGAATTAACCCGAGAGGCTGACCCATGGACCTCAGTTTCACACCCGAAGAAATCGCCTTCCGCGACGAGGTGCGAACTTTCTTCAAAGAGAACCTGCCGAAAGACATTCGCGACAAGCTCGTCGCGGGCCTGCACGCCAGCAAGGAGGACATGATCCGCTGGACGCGCATCCTCAACAAGAAGGGCTGGGCCGTGCCGCATTGGCCGGTCGAATACGGCGGCACCGGCTGGACGCCGGTGCAGCAGTACATTTTCCTCGAGGAATCGATGCTGGCGCCCGCGCCGCAGACCCTGCCCTTCGGCGTCAGCATGGTCGGCCCGGTCATCTACACCTTCGGCTCGGAGGAGCAGAAGAAGAAGTACCTGCCGGCCATCGCCAATCTCGACACCTGGTGGAGCCAGGGCTTTTCGGAGCCCGGCGCCGGCTCCGACCTCGCAGGCCTGCGCACGACGGCGAAGCGCGAAGGCGACCATTATATCGTCAACGGCCAGAAGACCTGGACGACCCTCGGCCAGCACGGCGACATGATCTTCATGCTCGTGCGCACCGACCCCAGCGCCAAGAAGCAGGAAGGCATTTCCTTCCTGCTGATCGACATGAAGTCGCCGGGAATCGCCGTCAAGCCGATCATCACCATCGAGGGCGGCCACGAGGTCAACGAAGTTTTCTTCGACGACGTGAAGGTGCCGGTCGAAAATCTCGTCGGCAAGGAGAACAAGGGCTGGGACTACGCCAAGTTCCTGCTCGGCAACGAGCGCGTCGGCATCGCGCGCGTGGGCGCCTCGAAGGAACGCATCCGCCGCCTCAAGCAGCTTGCGACCGCAGAGCGCGACGGCGACGAGCCGCTGATCGAAAACCAGCGTTTTCGCGAGAAACTGGCTTCCATCGAAGTGGAGCTGAAGGCGCTCGAAATGACGCAGCTTCGCGTGGTGGCGGCGGAACGGACGCGTGAGAAGGGGAAGCCCGATCCCGCCTCTTCGATCCTCAAGATCAAGGGCTCGGAAATCCAGCAGGCGATCACCGAGCTCGCGCTCGAAGTCGCAGGCCCCTACATCGCGCCCTATCGCCAGGAGACGCACGACGGCTGGAACGAGCCGCCGGTCGGCCCCGAATGGGCCTCGCCGCTCGCGCCCGCCTATTTCAACTACCGCAAGGTGTCGATCTACGGCGGCTCGAACGAGATTCAGAAGAACATCATCGCCAAGGCCATTCTCGGCCTTTGAGCGCCACGCGTGCAGCCGTCATTGCGAGGAGCGAAGCGACGAAGCAATCCACCCCCGAACCTGTCCGCGCCCGGTGGATGGATTGCTTCGCTTCGCTCGCAATGACGATCATCAGTCAGGAAGACACAAAATGGATTTCGATCTCTCCGAAGAACAGCGCATGTTGAAGGACTCGGTCGACCGTCTGGTCGCCGACAAGTACGATTTCGACAAGCGCAAGGCCTATCTCAAGAACGAGCACGGTTTTTCGCGCGAAGTATGGGCGCAGTTCGCCGACCTCGGCCTGCTCGCCCTGCCCTTCGCCGAGGCCGACGGCGGCTTTGGCGGCGGTCCCGTCGAGACCATGATCGTCATGGAATCGCTGGGCCGCGCGCTTGCGGTCGAGCCTTATCTCGCCACCGTGGTGCTTTCCGGCGGCGTCTTGCGCCATGCCGCGAGCGAGGCGCAGCGCGCCGAGTTCGTGCCGCAGATCGCAAGCGGCGAGAAGATTTTCGCGCTCGCCCATCACGAACGCGCCGCGCGCTACAATCTCAGCCACGTCTCGACCAAGGCGACCAGGGACGGCGACGGCTATGTGCTCGACGGCGAGAAGTCGCTCGTGCTCAACGGCGACGCCGCCGACTGGCTGATCGTCAGCGCGCGCGTGTCCGGCGGCGACCGCGACGCCGGCGGCGTCGGCCTCTTCCTCGTCGACGCCCGCGCGCCGGGCGTGTCGCGCCGTGGCTACTGGAACCAGGACGCGACGCGCTCAGCCGAAATCACCCTGTCCAAGGTGAAGGTCGACGCCGCTCATGTGCTTGGCGAGCCCGGCAAGGCGCTGCCGGTCATCGAGCGCGTCGTGCATGAGGCGATTGCAGCCTTGTGCGCGGAGGCCGTCGGCGGCATGGGCGTCGCCCACGCCGACACCGTCGAATATCTGAAGACGCGCAAGCAGTTCGGCGTCACCATCGGCTCGTTCCAGTCCTTGCAGCATCGCGCGGTGGAAATGTTCGTCTTCCTCGAGCAGGCGCGCTCCATCACCTTCTTCGCGACGATGATGGCGAGCGAGAACGATGCGGCCGCGCGCGCGCGCGCCATGTCGGCGGCGAAGGTGCAGGTCGGCAAGTCCCTGCGCTTCGTCGGCCAGCAGTCGATCCAATTGCACGGCGGCGTCGGCATGACCTACGAGCTGCGCGTCGGCCACTACTTCAAGCGCGGCACGATGATCGACACGCTGTTCGGCGACGTCGACCATCACCTCGCGAAACTGTCCGCCATGGGCGGGCTGATCGCGGCCTGACCTTGTCTGTCATCCCGGACGCCCGCGGCAGCGGGCGATCCGGGATCCAGCGCCCCATCGCGAATGCTTGTTCTGGATCCCCGCTTGCGCGGGGATGACAGCCGTGGAGACGCTATGACCCACCCCTTCGATCTCGCCGGCCAGGTCGCCATCGTCACCGGCTCCTCGCGCGGCATCGGCAAGTCGGCCGCCGAAATCATGGCGCAGATGGGCGCGAAGGTCGTCGTCTCCTCGCGCAAGGCCGACGCCTGCGAGGACGTCGCGAAAGGCATCCGCGACAAGGGCGGCGAGGCCATCGTCATTCCCTGCAACATCTCGCGCAAAGCCGACGTCGAGGCGCTGGTGAAGGGAACGCTCGACACGTGGGGGCGCATCGACACGCTCGTCTGCAACGCCGCCGTCAATCCGGTCTACGGACCCTTGAGCGAATTGCCGGACGAGGCCTTCGACAAGGTGATGGGCGCCAACGTCAAGAGCAACATCTGGCTCTCCAATCTGGTCGCGCCCGTCATGGCGAAACAGGGCGGCGGCTCGATCG
>WBZM01001120.1_pt1 | contig 29051 bp, 42 predicted proteins | sample 5204271 | NCBI WGS metagenome assembly WBZM01 (sample SAMN12344346, study PRJNA552823) | activated sludge metagenome | biome: Activated sludge suspended growth; feature: Nitrification reactor; material: Wastewater; isolation source: activated sludge from nitrification reactor of wastewater... | reverse complement strand
AATGCTAACGCCCTGTACTTCCTCGATATAATCGGAACGGCCGGAAATTACATAGACCTCTGGGGGTACATGATGAATCCGGGTGCCTTAGACGCCTATATTCCTAATGCGACAAGCTCAGGAATTTATCGAAAAAAAAGGTTGGTACTTGGGAACGTCTATTTGCTGTCTGGCACTGGCTCGCCTGAAGGCGTGGAGGTTGCGCCAATTGGTAGTTTGTTCCTTCGAGAGGATGGTGGAGCTACGACATCTCTGTATGTGAAAACCGCCGACAGCAACAAGGCAACCGGGTGGACGGCGAAGTGAGAAAAAGAGAAAACTGCACTGTGACAAATAGGCCCATGAACTCAAAACCGAAGAAAAATGCAAATCACGATTGAGCATCATTGGCCTGCACTGATAACCAAAATTCGAGAAGCAGTGGCAGACACCTTCACAAAAATTGACAGTTCGACCTACCTCCAATGGGGGGTGGTCGTCTCGATAATCACACTCGTTGCCTGGTCCATCACCTTCAAGGTGACGACTGAGGCGCAAATCAGCCGCCTCAGCGAAAAACTGGAGGAGACCAGCGCCCACCTCGCTGAACTGCAATCCACACTGCCCAGCAAGGACTGGCTCGAGCTGAAGTTCTCGACGCTGGAGGCGCAATTGGGCAACAAGCCAAAGAAGTAGCCATGTACATCCTCGAATTCGACATCAGTTATTTTTCCAGCACCGAGCCTAACAGTTCGACGCCGGGCATCGTGGAGATAAGTGCAGGAATGCAGTTAGCCTATGGCTCGCAGCCTATTGACACTGCCATCCATTCAAACTGGTGGGAATGGCGACCGGGTGATGAAATCGTGCAGCAAACAGGCGTCAAAGATGGCGGCGTGGTCATCTTCGACACCCAGCGGAGCGTGGCGCTCCTGGTCATCGAGCCAGGCGGCGTGAACCGACAGAACATTGCCGAAAAGCTGCAAATGCTCTATGGTGTGGAACTTGGCGAAGATGGCGGCTATGTCAATGCCGATGGCACCCCTTGGGGCTTTGGCGATGGCCAGGCCAACGACCACAAATGCCTTTTCAAGCAACTGCCCATCTTGGGCAACTCGCTCGACTTCCTTTGCGAGCTTGAGCGTTTCCTTTGGCTCGGCCTGAGCATTTTTTCAAGTCTAAAAGCCGCTGAAGTCAAAACGCCAGAAGGTCGAACCGGGTGGTTTGCGCTTGGTGCATTCAGTGGGTACAAGGCATTAGATTCATTCAAGCCATGAAGAAAAAACACCTTATCGTTGGCGGCATCGCCCTGGTATTGCTTTTAATTGCCGGTGACGTGGCCGCCTGGAACTCGGCGCTCAGCAACCCGGTGGACGATGGCGACACGGACGCCAATGTGAAGGCGTTCCTCAAAATGCTCCAGTGGTGCGAGGGAACTTTCAACCAGCCAAACCCCTACGCTGTCTGCTATGGTTACGACCACGTTATCCAGGACTTTTCAGACCATCCCGCAGTCACCGGGGAATGGATGGGCAAGAAGCTCCCAAACTCCTACTGTTACGGGGCTGGGCTTACCCCACCTTGTTACAGCACCGCAGCCGGTGCATACCAATTCCTGAAAAGCACATGGGTTGACTTCCGGGATAGGTACGGCATCGAAGACTTCTCTCCAGCTTCGCAGTCCTACGCTTGCATCCAGGCGCTCGACGAGCTTGGTGCCTACGATTTCATCATTGCCGGGAACTTGCAAAGCGCAATCAATAAGGCGAGCGGCTACTGGGCAAGCCTTCCGGGAAACCAAGCCGGCCAGCCACAGCGCACCTATGCGCAGTGTGAGCAATTCTACCTGAGCCAGGGCGGCAATCTCGCAGATGCCAGGCAAGCCGTCGGCTCGCTGGCCAGTGGCCGGCGTGGTGGCGTTAACTTGGGTAGTTACATTCAACTTTAATGTTTTGCCATGCAAGCAATAGACTATCAACCGACTACTACCCCTGTAAATCAATTTGTGGAAGTCAACAGCGACGATTATGGTATTATCCAACTTATCCGCCAGGAGATTGGCAAGGTCGAAGGTCGGCACATTACCGAATCTGAGGCTGTGAGTTGGGTAATGGAATTTGCTTTGGTGATGGCCCTTTCCCAGGGCAGCGTTCTTTGGCGGCTGAAGTATCGTTTCAAGCTCAGGAAGCTGCTGGCCAAGTACCCGGAGCTGGTGGCGCAACTGAAGGCAGTTTGGAGCCTGTGATGACAGGATTTTTGACAAATGCCAAAAATTCCAGCAAAACCGATTTTGACAATATTTTTTACAAAAAACGCCATCGAGCGCGGTGATGGGCGGCAGCTCCGACCAAGAGCCGGATCCCTCAGCGTGGTTTTTGGGCGTTTTTTGTAAAAAGCGTTTACATTCCCTATATGGTCTTTCCCGATATTCCTACCCAAGTTTGGCGCTGCGCAGACGGCACATACAGCGACCACGACGGACGTGGGGCCTGCAACTGGCACGGTGGCATCGAGCGCGACGTCACGCTTTTCATCTCCAAGGAAAAAGGCAGCAAGGCCGGCTCAAAGGTGGACGTGGTGGATGTGCCGCTGGAGGAGGTTTTTATCAACGAGACCTGGTTTCAAAACCGTGCCTCAGCGTTCAGCTCCCGGAGCGTGGAGAACATCATGGACGCCGTGGACGCCGATAAATTCAAGTGGGTAAACTTCGACCCCATCACCCTTTGGCTCAGCCCGCAGGATGGCAAGCTCTATATCCTTTCTGGCCATTCCAGGACGGAAGCCTTCCACCAACTTTGCCGGTCGGCGAAACTCGCTGAAGGAAAAGGCTTTTGCGCCATCCCCGCCAAAATCATCGAGGGCATCAGCCTGGAGGAAGCGCAGCGCATTGCGATGGAGTCCAATACCCTTAGCACCAAAGAGACCGACCTGGAGCGAGCCGCTTATTATCGTCGCATTCGCCTTCAGGAGAATTTGAGCCATGCCCAGCTCAAAGCCCAGGCGCAACGCAGCGAGGGCCGCAACGCCAACACCGTTTTGGCCTTCAGCTATCTGAACCCATCCGGGAAGGCGTGGACGGCACTGGAGGCACTGGACGCCGGGCAGGACACATCGAGGGCCGTCATCAACAACGTGGCCCGATGGATAGGAGCTGCACGGGCTAAGTACCCTCAGCTCACCAACCAGCACGAAAACGAGCTGTACGATTGGCTCGTGACCCACAAGGGCTATGGCACGAGCGCCGGGCAAATCAACGCCGAGCCAGATTTTTTGAACCGGCTACACAGCATCATCAATCGCCGCACGGAGTTTGGCGTGTTTGACCAGGATAGGCCGCTGAACGTACTGAATTTGCTCACCAAAAGCCCAACCGAAGCGACCTACGATGCCCAGCTCGCAGCGGCCAAAGCGGACGTGACCAGGCTCGAAAAGGAGCTTAAGGAAAAGATTGCCGACCTAAACCGCAGGGACGCCACCGAAGAGCAAATCAGGCACATCATAGCGCCCATCGAGGCCGACTTGCGCCGCGCCGTGGTGACACACCAAAACCTCGTTTTGTCAAAGCAAAACATCCTGAAGGCAGCGCAGGGCGAGCGGGGCCTATTCGACGATATTTCAGGTGTGGCCATGCGCAGGCCTGTATCAAGGATGGCTTATTATCAGATGTAATTTCTTCACCATTCAAATACTTCATTATGCAATCTGACAATTACAAAGAGTTGAAGGAAGTCCTGGTCTTTGGCTTCGCCTTTCAAAGAGCTATCATCCGAATCCGGGAGGACAACAAAGTGAATTGGCTCGATGTGTTCAAATTCGGTGATGTAGTGCCAACCATCAAGCCAGCTTTCGAGAACGCAGGAAATCCCATCGAGCGTTTCCGCAACCTGGATCCAGTGGAAAAAGAGCAGCTCATCGGCGAGTTGAAGCTGGGCTTTGACATTCCAAACGATGAAATCGAGGAACTCATCGAGCAGACCCTTGACGTGGTTGTGACCAACATCGAGCTGGGCAAGCGATGGGCGAGCCTGGGCAAGGCTGCCTAAGAAAAGCCACCCTTTGGAAGTGGCGTTTTAATTCGTGTGAAGCCTCGGCATGGGATGCCAGGGCTTTTTTTATATTTGCACCAGAAGTCATGGTGTAGGGGTAGCATGTTCCTTTTGAAGGGAAAGGGACGGGTTCGAGTCCCGTTGGCAAAGCCTCGGCATGGGATGCCAGGGCTTTTTTTATATTTGCACTAAAATGAAAATATGGTTGAATACTTATCAATATTCGCTAGTTTTTTTGGAATGACATTGTGCCAGTTTATAACTTCAGCATTATGTATAGGTATTGTGTATGGTATTATTTCACGCACGCACCTCCACCATCCTGAGGTTTGGGGTTGATTAATGCCCTCAGCATTTCCTCCAACACCTCCACAATCGGCCTACCCGGGTGCATCCTGACAATGCGGCCCACCACCTCAGCCACAGCGCCATCCATGCGCACAACTTCCTCTCCAGGTGCCGGAAACAATTCTTCCAGCCGGTTCAAATCCCACACGCCCAGTTGCCGCAGGTATTTGTCCACCTCATCGAGCGAATGGTGGCGAAGCTGCAACTGCAATTCCTTCAAGCTCGCACCGGCTTTCACGGCGGCCACGGCTCCCGTGTGCTTCCAGGAATAAAACTTGTACTCGATACCGAACCCAAGCTCGGTCAGCACCTTGCGGAAACGCTTGCTGAGGTAGTCCGTGCCGGCTCGCTTTGTGCAGTCCTCAGTAAAGAAAACAAACTCGTTTGGCGAGCGCCGTTTCAGCGCCTCTATGGCCGGGCGGAATGCCTTGGGTATGGTGACGAACTGCTGGTATTTGTTTTTGGAAATGCTGGAACGCACACAGATTTTCCATTCGTCGAAATGGATGTCGCTGATTTTCAGCCCGTGCAGCTCGTTACCCGGTCGGATGAAACAAAAGTATTGAAACAAGCAGGCCAGCCACAGCTCCGGGTCCTGCTCCAGCAAGTGCGCCTTCAGCCTGGCTATCTGGTGGGTTTGGAAATACTTGGCAGGTGTGGAGATGGCCACGCTCTTCTCGATGCCAGCCATCAGGCCTGGCATGTCCATGTCCTTGAAAATACGCTTCAGCGTGTAGTGGTAGGCGTTGCGTGTTTTGCCGTGCGCCGTCCGTGAGAGGTGCAAAAAGAACTCCGTGACAAGTGCAGCATCAATCGGCCTACCCTTCACCCAATCCAAAAACACCTCGACTTTTGATTTGAAGGTACGAAAGCTCTTTTTCTTCCACTTTCCTTGCCGGTCGGTAATCCAGGCCCGCATACGCTCCCCTATTGGCGATGGCTGCACAAATTCCTTTTCGAGCTTCGCCACCAACGCCTGGGCAGCCGCCAGCCTTGCCTCATAGGTGTGGTGTCGGTTAATCCCGCCTTTTTTCCGGTGTCGTTCGCCCAGGGCATCCGTCCAATGGACAAAGGCCTCTTTGGTAAGGTCTTCAGAAAGGAAGACGTGGAAGCTGGGCAAAAATTTTTTTTCTGCTGGCATGATGAAGTTCACGCCGACAGCCAGTGTTAACGGTGATTGTTACCGTTTTTTCGCTTCGCCCAGTAAAATAAGGGGGAAGGGAAGGGAGCGGAGAGAGAGGGATTTTACACCACCCTCCCAACCCTTTGGCTATCAGCTATTTGTGTAGTCTCTAATCGTTACCGTTAACGCTGCCTCCACGGCGCTTGGATGGCATCGGCCAGCATGAGCACCGCCGAAACGATGCCCAGGTAAAACCCGGCCTGCACCGTGCCGGTGAACACTTGCCCCGTGCTGCTGGTCACGCCCTGGGCGATGACAAAGGCGCTGAAAAGCCAGTAGCAACAAATGGCCACATAGATGTACGCCCCTATGACCCTGACAACCACATGGCCGACCAGTGCGCATAGGAGGCCAACTATTGGTAGCAGTAAAAGCAGCCACGGCGTGAGCAGCGTAAACTGAAGGGATGCGTCTTCAGTCGTTTGAATTGCCCCGATTTGTGTTAAGGCCGAGATGAAGTTTTGCGGCGACACATCTCCGATTTTCTTGAACCCCGCCAAAAAGCCGAACCTCAACCAAGGCGCAAAGAATGCTGCCAGTGCCACACCATTGGCCAATACACCAATCACATCCACCCCACCGTTTCGCTCGACATACACCACTTGTTGCGGAGCCACTGGTGGCAGTAGTGGCGGTTGTTGCGGAGCGCCCTGGGCCAAATGGCCATATTGGGCGTAATATTCGTTCAACCCCTTGCCAGGGTTTGCTGCCTTCCATTCTTGCAGCGTAGGTACTTTATCCATATCGTTTCTGTTTACTTACTGTCTATCTCATAGCATCATTTCACCACTACCCCACCCCGCAGCCGTTCCCGTTCCCGTTCCTTCATACAATCATCCAACATCCCAGTCAGGCGCTCGATGGTCGTTAGGGCCTGCCCTATCGTGCCAGGCTGCTTTTTGTAGCCCATTTTTTCATCCGGCTCCCTTAGCAAGTCTTCGAAATCTTTTCCTACTTCTAAATCCGTGTAGTACAGCACAATGGGATTGATGCCCTCGTGCTGGGCAATCTGCATGAACACATCCAATGGGAACTCCGCACGGCCATTTAAATAGCCACTGAAGTTTTTCGCAGTGCTGCCTACAACCTCGGCATAATCCTTCTGCTGCATGCGGCTTCTGTTTACCAGAAATCTGACATTTTTGGACAGCAATGAATTTTTTTTAGATTTTTCTTTGTCAATCTCTTGCAAGTCTGAAAATTTAAGATTTATCTTTGCGACACTTAACTAAGTTACACATGATTGAAGAAATAAAAAACAAGTTGCCCAACCCGATGGATGACTACCAAGCAATTGCCCAAAGGGTAAGCAGAATGCGGCCAAAGCCAATTGCTTGGCGCACCGTGATGATGTACCTGAATGGGAAGGAAGTGCATTTGTCTGAGGGAACTGGGGCCTTGATAGAGGAGGCCGCATTGGAAATAATCCGAGAAAATGCGAATGCAAGTCTAATTTTTGTAGAACAGGCCCAGGCTGCAAAAGTAGCGGCTTGACAAAATATTTACAGGTTATTGGCAAATAAGCTGGTTTCGTACCCTGAGCAGAAGCGAGGGCGGGCCTGAAAAAATGGCAAGAACGAAGATGCGCCCGCCCCGCTCGCTTTCAAGGTGTTTTCATTTGGTTTTTTAGGTATAGGTGCCAGGCGGGAGAGCCTGGCCTTTTTTAACCCCTCCAAAGACAACTTCAAGGCAGGTATTCAGCCAACGATGATTCCAGAGGTCACAGAGCCGGGCAAAACGAGTGGCCCGGCCAACCCCAAACCAAAAAAATGAATAGTGTAAGTTTTGAGTGAGTAGGGCCGACAGGGAGGCAAGGCGTCGGCACTTTGTAACAACCTGGGCAACCGTATCCGGGTGGGCATAAAAAAAGCCACAGTTGACGCTGCGGCTCCTATGCGGGACGGTTGCCCCAAACATATTTCAGTAGTGCAAAGAAACATCGTTTCATCGAAACAACAAAGCCTCATGGCGTGGACAGAACCAACTACCGACTTGCAAAAGCGCAACTTCTCGAAACTTGCCCCCTTGCGCAAGCTCTTTGGTTGGTTGGTATGGGCCTTGCTCGCCATCTGGGCCATCGTTGACTTGAAGGGCTTCCTCCAGCTCTTCACTAATAACCTGAGCGGCGTCGGTAGCCTCTCCGACTATCAGCTTCCCATCACCCTCGGCATCTTGGCCGTGCTGCACATCACGCTTTACACGACTTGCAAAACCTACTGGTTTTGCAAGCTCGATGATAAGTTCGCCGAAACCCCCGAAGAAAAGGCCTCAGCCGCCAAGACAGAGGCCAGCCTGGTCATTCCCATCATAGTCACGGCCATCATGCTCTTTGCTTCGCAACGTGGGAGCCACGCCATTTTTCAGGGAATGGTGCCCGTGGCCACCATAGAGACGACGGACGCCACCGATGCCGCCAAATTGGCGAAGCGAACCGAAGAAAAGAAGGCGCTCGACGCCGACCTGGCTACCCTCGAAACCCTCTATGCCGACCGGGAGCGCACCTCCAAGAAACCCCACCTCGACGCCATCGCTCGCCATCGCCGCAGCATCGCCAACCTGAAATGGGATGAAAAGGCCAGGCGCTCCACCCTACTGGGCTTAATACGGAGCGAAGAAAAGGCCATGAGCGACGCCACCACCAAAATACTGAAGCAAAAGGACACAGAGCAGCAAGCGGCCATGGATCGCTACACCGCTGCCGTCGCCATGATTGACTCCTCACACAAGGCCGCAGTCATCAGAATCGAGGCCGACAATAGATTGGAGGAAACGGCTGAAAAGGTTGGAACTGCGGAGGCTCATTGGTATTCGTGGATCGTTTCACCGCTCCTTGCGGCGCTGTTTTGGTTCACGATTTACCAGTGGGTCAAAATCTCGCTCCAGTGCGGCATACGGCCCCGCTACGCCTTCAGCGAGTTTGAAAAGAGCGGAGGCCCTGCCTCTTGGGTGTGGGTGGCCATCACCGACGCATTCAAGCGGCAAGCCTTTCGGTTTAGCGCCTGGCTCCATGCCCTGCTCAGCACCGGGACAAAGGAGTTGGTACTGATGGACGGCCAGGTGACTTTCAAGGCCCCGGACGAGGCCAAGCCCAGCGACCCCACCCCACCCCAAGGCAGCGGCAGCGGCCCCGACAATATCCGGCCTATCAGGCCGGCTTTCAAGCTGCGCAAATCAGCCGATAGCGGCGGTAAGTCCGCTATCAATAACAGTAGCGCAAACCCTGTAATAACAGGCAGTCCGACCCATTACAACCTCACTGTAATATCCGACGCACAGAAGCGGATAATGGACATCATCATTACAATCCGCCCTGAGTTTTCCAACTACAACAACCCGCAACACCGCAAGACGACGGTATTGAAACGGTTGGCAGGTAAGTTCCTGGCAATTGACGGAATCGTTGAAAAATACACCCCGGAGCTGATAGGGGAGGCGACAATGAATGCAATTGAACATGAACGCAATAAATACCTGGCTTTGCCGGGTGTAAAAGAGGCCGCAGCATGAGGAACCTAATCCTAATTCTGGTCATCATCATTGGTTGGCGAATAGCTGTCAATTCCAAACTGGAGACCGCTCCCGACCTACAGACCTGCTACTGCTTCGAGTACTACAACAAGCTCGCCCCTTTGAACAAAAGGGTGGTGCAGCAGACGTGCGACGATTCCATTTACGAGATGAGCGACCGTTTAGAGATTTTCAAAGTCGTGGTCAATTGCGACAGCATGCGCCACTTAAACCATTCAAGATGAGCATACCCTACATTATCAGCATCGCAGCACCCATCATCATGCTGCTCTCTGTTATCGCAGCCAATTATCAGAGGGGCGATATAAACTTCAAAAACCCCACTGATGACCATTAAAATCCAGCATCCTTTCAAAAAGTCAGACCTAAAGCACGTCGAAGAATGGCTTAGTGAGCACACCAAGGGCATGACCATCACCGTGCATCGGCTACATGCTGGGCAGTGCTGGTTTGAGGCTACAAGCGAGCATGCGATGGATTTTTACAAACTGGGCATGTTCACGTCCACTTGGTTGGAGGTGGCGAAAAGAATCAAGGAAAAAAAACGCCTCATTAAGCAAGCTCAGGAGAATTAAGCGTACTTAAAACATCGTGGGAAAACTACCAACCCGGCCAGCGCCGGGGATTAAACCAATTAATTGCGAAGCAATGGCAGCAAAACTCATAGACATTTTTGAAAGAGAACAAATCGAGGCATGGAGGTCATCGTCGGCACTTTCGCTGCACACTCTTTTTGAGCTGAAGGCGCTAAAAAACCTGACGTGGGAAGAGTTATCACACCTCGGCTTAGAGCTTATGCGCCTCAATAACAAGAAACAAGTACCTGGTGGCCTGTCAGCTATTTACGCCATGTCGGATTTGGTATGCAGGTGCCAAGAAAAAGGACTTTCAATTTTTTAATCAATAAATCAATTCCTTATGTCAAGATTAGTCAGAGCCTATTTAATCGAAGTCGGCAACATAGTTAATTTCAATAAACGCTTTGAGGTCAAAACCAAAAGAGTGAGAGCCGACATAGCTACTTTTTTCCTCAAAATAAATGACGAAAAAAGCATCAAAATAATCATGCCCGCCGACAGCTTCCTCGAAGTCCACGACCCGAACCCAGAGCCAACAGAAATGCCGGATGAAACCGAAATACTTGACCGGGTACTGGCATTGGCAATAGTGCCGGGTCGAACCCTTCCCTATGAGGTCTTGGCTTATTTGGTTGAACAGCAAGTCTTCGACATCCCCCGCCTCATCGAACTCACCAACGACCTCGGCCCATTCGAGGCCGAACCGACCGCCAAATGCCGGGTGTGCGGCTGCACGGATGATGACTGCTCGCAGTGCATCGAGGCCACTGGAGAGCCGTGCAGTTGGGCAAATGAAGACCATACGCTTTGTAGCCGGTGCCAGCAAGCAGCTATGAACCAACTTTATCAAAATCTAAAATCATAAAATGACTAAGCAACAAACCCTCGACAGAATCTTGGAGCAACTCAAATGCATCTGCGCACAGCACGGCATAGAGTTTATGTTCGTTGGCGGCATCGTCATCAACGAAACCGAGCAATACCAAACCATCCACCTGGATGGCGACTGCAACCTGGCCAAATTTCTTGGCGAATCGGGGCGTCGCTTGCTGGTTGACCAGCCCATATTTTTTCAAATGATTATTGACGAATTTAACAATCCAAAATGAAACTCGACGCTATCACAAACCACTTAGAGCTTGCCAATGAAATACGAGCACTCATAGCCGAAACGAACCGCCTCCAAAACGAGCTGAAGGAAGCTGAGGGCTATCTATACGGCATGCTCCTTACCAACGGCGGAAAGGTGGCATATCGCCACGAATCCCAATTTCTACAGCTGTATGATGGCCAAAAAAACGGCATAGCCCGATTGCGTGAAAAAGGGCTTGAACTGATTGAGTCTCACACTCACCTCCAGCTGAATTATAAAGGCTTGAGCATTTACGAGCATGGTGGCCCGAAAGGGTGGGAGCAAATGAAAGAGGCATTACCAGAACTGTTTTACAAATGAACAAGAACACCTACATCATCCTCCTTTGCGCTGGCCTCAACATGGCCTTATGGGGAGCACCATTCACGGGCGGGTTTATGGCTGGCGTCGCACTGGCATGCCTGGCAATCCGCAATCCGAAACCCGCAATCGAATGACCACCGCCCAGCCACACCCACGCATCGAGGCCGTCATCGAGGAGACCCTTGCCGTCTTCAACGAAGAGGTGAAGGCGGGCCGCATCACCTCCGATGCCGCAGTTGAAAAGGTGCAGCACCTCATCAACACCGTGCGCAAGTACGCCACCGGCCCGGAGCGCCGCAGCAGCGACCGGGAGGCAGCGCCATCGAGCGCAAGCGTGGTGGACGTGGTGAACCTCATCGAGCTGCCCAGCGCCGTGGCCACCAGCTTCCCGGACGTGCTCACGGTGGACAGTGCCCCGCCAGTGGGATTTGTCCGCCTCAGCTTCGGGCTGGTGAACCTCCTGCAGGTGGCGCTCCTCGACGTGAAGGCCAAGCAGCTCTACCTCGTGGGCGGCATCACCCGCAACCTGGACCGTGACGACGTGCTCAAGCTCGTGCATTGGGCAAACCTGTACAAACTACGATAACCAACTAATTCCCATTCATTGTGACGACAGACAGACGCACACCGAACAAATTAATCAAGCCCAGTGAGCTAAAAAAACAGCCCACTGGTCGCCCATCACAGCCGGAGCCACCAGCGCCGGGCGATGATGCCCAGCTCCGACAGGAGATTGTCGAAGCGGCAAAAAAGGCAGGTGAAGCTCGACAGACAAAGAAAAACCCGTTCCCGATAGAGGCCCTGCACCCGGTACTCCAGGAGTTTTGCCAAAGCCATCACAACTGCTACGGCTTCCCGCTCGATTGGTACGGGGTAGGTGTCCTTGCCGTGGGCGGCACGCTCATCGGCAATGCCTATGCCGCCGAGTACCAACCAAATTGGTACGGCTCCCCAAACGGCTGGTTTGGCCTCGTGGGCCGCAGCTCGTCGGGCAAAACGCAGGTAATGAAGCATTGCGAGCGCCCCATGAAGCGCATACAAGATGGCCTCTTTGACGACCATGCCGCAGTCATGGAGCAATGGAAGCAAGAACAGGAAGACAAGGCCCAGAACGGCAAAGCGAGCCAGGAGCAAGCGCCACCGCAGCCGGCCAGGTTGTTGCTGAAGAAATTCTCTTTGGAAAAGGCCGTCACCATCATGCAGCGCAACCAGCGGAGCCTACTGGTGAGCCGCTCCGAGCTGATAGGCTGGATGCGAAGCATGAATCAATACCGCAAAGGTGATGATGAGCAGGTATGGCTGGAGTTTTGGGACAACGACGACCAGCTCATTGATATGGTGAAATACGACCTGCCGATATACCTCAGGCGTACCAACCTCACCGTGTGGGGTGGGGTGCAAGATGATTTGCTCCATGAAATGGCTGAAGGTCAAAAGCAAGAGAGCGGCCACCTTGGGCGCTTCCTGTTCGCTTACTCCGATGAAATGGACAAACCAATGCCGGCGAAGCTCTCGCCAAGCGTGGACATTATTGAGAAATGGGACAAAATTTGCACCCGGCTCCACAAAAACCACAACCTCATCAGCGCCGAGCAGGTGCGCAGCATCATGCTGCCATTCACCGACGCTGCAAAAGAGGCTTACTATCAGTTCCTTTGCTCCAGCACCGAGCAGCAGAACCGGGCAGAGAACAACCTCCAGCGTTCGATCCTTGGTAAGCTCGAAACCTACGTGCTCCGCTTCGCCTGTACCCTGGCCATGCTCGACTTCGCCGCCGATGGCCATACCGTCACCGACAACGACCTGATTTTTGACGCCAAAACAGGCCGTGCCACCATCGCCGACCTCGAAATAACCGAGGAACTGATTACCAGGGCGCTAATGCTCAAAGACTACTTCAGGGGCACGAGCCTAAAGGTAACGACCCGGATAGAGTCACCGGTGAACAAACTGCCACCGGACCAACAGGATTGGTATCGTGCACTGCCTTTCGACGAAATGTTCAAGACCCGGACGGCGCTCGATACGGCCACCGACCTGAGTATAGCCCAGCGCACGGCGGAGACGCTGCTTTCAAATGTTCATTTATTCAAAAAAATAAAGACTGGGTGGTATGAACGCCGCTGGTTTTAACTTAAAAGTTAATTGATATGAAAAACGATTTAGCACCAGATTTCATTGAAAAGCTTTGCGAAAAAATGGAGGCGTTGCCAGTGCATCCATTGACCGAGGAAGATGTGAAAACCTATTTCGACATTACCCTTATTCCAAATAATCGGCAAGTAGATTTTATGCATGACTTCATGAAAGAAGACTGGGTAATGGCTGGCTTATTCAAAAGAGCAAACGCAGCCCTAACTGCCATATTTGAGCCAAAAGCACTGGCTTGGATTAGAATCAATGCAAAATCAATCGGCGAGGGTGTGTTACTGCTTTATTATGCGCAGTACAAGGCCAAAAAATGCGGTAATAAATCAATTGACGTTCCCTTTCTGAGCATGTACGTGTGGCCGATGGGCTTCCCATCATCCGAAGACCTTCAGAAAATTTGGGATATACAGAAAATGAACTTGCCTGGTGTCCCTACTGACAATGCAATTGATATTCCATTAGCTTCAAAATCAATTCAATTTGATTGATATGACCGAGGCCCAACGCATCATCACCTACCTCCGCAACCACAAGGGCGGTGCCATCCCCAAGCCCAGCGGCAGCTTCACGGATGTGAAGTTCAGCGACCTGGTGAAGGCCATCGGCTTCCGGGAAGCGGAGAGCCTGGCCAAGTACACGGCTGGCTGGAATAAGAATGCAACCATTGTTTTAACTTATAATGCCTTTTTGGAGTATGAAAAAGCAGTTAAGTCAAGCGAGAATTAACCACTTACATAGGGCCAATAACCTATACCATATTATTGTTGATGGTAAGATAATGGCAATTGATGAGCTTTTCGGAAAGTTAGTTACCTGTACTGGAGGCGCTGGCAGTGGGAAGGGCGACAACAACTGGGCATCTGCACAATGCTATGAAATAGTGCCCCTGGATAAATACAAAGGCGATTTAGAACCATTAAAATATTCTTCACATTTTGCTGAAATTGAAAAAGGTAATCGGGAACGGTCATATACTGGAATGCTTTCTTTTTACAAAAAGCAACCCTATGTTTTTGTTGGTGAAAAAATGGAGTTCACCGTCAGCAATGCCGCCCATCGGCGCTCCACTGCGCGGCGGCTGTATAAAAAATGGCCATTGATTGCTTATGCTGAAATGGTTGAAATAGAGGGCGAAAACTACAAAATGGATGATTTTATTAAAGACATCACCATCAAGCAAGCGAGCAGTAAAAGGAAAAAGAAAAACACGCTGGTCAGATATGGCAGGTATTGGGAGATAGAGCGGTTGTTGGCCGAATATAATCAAACCAAAAATATGGACGCATTAATGGCCGCACAGCGTTTGCGGTCGCATATAAAGGACATTTACCGGGTAGTCGTGAAAATAGGGAATGAGACCAAAATATATACCTACCCGGCCACCGCAAGCTATCATTCAGTCAAATCATTCACCGAAGCTGTGACCAGTTGCAAATCGTTTAAAGAGGTTGAAGCCCTCGAAGAAAAGATGATGGAATGGGCGCACGTCGGTTAAAAATCAATAAATCATGGAAGTTTCAAAAAAAAAACAAATCCGTAGCCTTATCGAAAAAGCTGAATATGAACAGTTAATTCCAATTCTTGAAGAAATTGGCGGGTTTTCTTTCGAAGTAGCTATCTTCAAAAGTTATGAATCGAGGGTTGCCGAATTGGTTTCTCGTAAGGGACAATTTTCGCCCGGCAAATGTGAAAAATGGGACAATCAACTTATGCCCGCAACGAGAAAAATTTTAAAGGAATTAGCCATTTTCAAACCATGACCTTCACCAACCCAATCCCTAACTCCCACGCCGCCGCCATCACGGTGAAACGTGAATGGCTCCGACTCATCCAAACGGAGGGCATGGAAGCCGCAAAACAGTTCATGGAGCAGTGCCGGAGCCGTGACCAGTCGCCCAGCTCGCACCTCGATGTGGCCGAATTCCTGGAAGCCGGAAAGTCGGCCATGCGCCACTATATCAGCTCTAAGCTAAACGAGGCTTTGAGCGAAATTGATTTTTAACTTTAAACTTGATATTATGAATTACGACAAAACCGGGTTGCGCCTCAATATTGAGACGCTGCACGAAGAACAAGAATTTAGGGAGATTTTTGGCATCACCGAGGAACGCGCCAAGGTCTTGGACACAAAGGTGATGCTGGCCAAGCAGATTATTTCGATTGAAAAAAATCTGCAATGGGGGATAGGCTACTTCATGGATGAATGCATCCACCCAAACGAAGCCGCCTACTGCTGGCTCAGGGTAGGGCAGAAATGCGATTGCTCCAGCATGGGCAGGGTCGCTGCCTTTGCTTCGAGCGGTAGCGGTCCTTCCTTGCCAGGAATGATAATCGAGATACTGGGCAAAATGGGCGGCAAGCGCCCAAGCCCTGATAAAGAATAGTCTGTTTTTCGTTCATGTTGTTTTTGGTCGCCCGTGGGAGCTTCTCACGGGCCTTTTTTTTGCCCAAGCCCAAACGGGGCGTTTTAAGCCACGATACCGCTACCATTTGCGCCTACCCTTGCCATAGACCTTTGAGCGAAGCCACGCCCCGCCCAGCCAGGCCAGAAGGGCAAAACCGATAAAACCGATAAGCTCGAAAACCCCCATCTCAAATTTTTAGACTGTGCCGGCTGGCTGCCGGCCTTTTTTTTTCCGCCGATTTTTTGCGCCGCCCTGGAAAAGGGGAGGGACATAAAACCGCTTAAAAACATGGAATCCTGCGGAAAAAGGTAAAATGATAGAAAGAGAAATAAATAAATAAATGATTATCAATTTATTATTCTATTTCTGTCTCTATTTTTTTCCGCAAGTTTCCGCAAACTTCCGCAATAACAATTTAATTTCACTATGTTTTTTGGCAGTTTCCGCAAAAGTCCGCAAGCGAGCGAGCAGCATAAAACGAAAAGTCCGCAAAGTCCGCAAAACCCGCTGCGGACTTTTTGCGGACTTGCAAAATGTTGATATTCAACAAGTTGTAAACATTTTTCAGGAAAACGGCGGGAAAAGTCCGCAAGCAAAAAACCTTCACAACTCGCAGTGAATCAATGAGTTGTGAAAAAGTCCGCTGAAACCGCAAGATTTTGAACACTTAGAAAAACAGAATCAAAAGGGGAGAAGACCGCAAGAACCCGGAAAACACCCCATAAAATCGTCGAATTGTAGATTTTGAGATACATTTGTCTTAGAATCTTAGATACTACCGAGAAGACTGCACGCCTACACCAAGCAAATTAAGTCTCACCATGCAGATGCAGTTAGATTTTCCCGTGACCATGTCGCCACAAAAGGCGACGCCACTGCCGCCGATGGTCAGCAAGCGCCAACTCTGCCTCCATTTCCAAATCTCATCCAAGACACTGCGCACCACCATCCTCACCGATGCCGTCCTGATGGCTGCCGGCTACGTCTGGGAGCGCACCGAAGCCAACGAAGGGGTGCCCACCGTCCAGTCCAGGCACCTTTTGCCGCCAAACCTCACCAAGATGGTCTATCAAATGCACGGTATAACCATGCTCTTTAACCAATAAGGGGGGAGTAAACAGGGGTAGTAAACCGTCAACGCAAGGTGTTGACAATCAGCGTTTTGTGTTTTTCGCAAAACCAGCATTTTGAGCCTGTTTTGAAAGTAGTTTAACAAGGTTGGATTTTGTTGGAAAAGGTTGGAAAAACCAAGACCTGCCGCCGCAAGCCCGCCCGCCCACTTGCCAGCGCCAAATATTGCTGCGCTATTTGCCTTCTCAATTCGCAATCAAATCAACGGATTCGCCCATGTCAAATTCTCGGCTTCCATTGCTGCTCGGCCTCGTAGGTGGCTTCTTCCTGGTGAAAAATTTCATCACAGAAGAAATAGAAAACTATGAGAACAACCTCGGCGTGACCTTCAAGGGGTTCCGGCCAAAGTGGACTATTATCAAGCCGCTCACCATTACACTGGAGATTGACGTGGACATCCGAAACGACAACGTTCTGGGAGGCCAAGTGCTCGGCTCCAGCATGTACCTCACCTGGGGCAAGGACGGGCCTAAAATAGTGGACATAGGTGTGCAGCCTTTCAACCTGCAGGGCAATGGGGCCATCAACAAAAGCACCTGGCTCGTGGACGTGCAGCTCCTGTCCTTCGCCCTTGAGGTACAGGAACAAATCAAGGCGGGCACCTGGAAGCAACTGCCCTACGTGCATGGCGACCTGAAGACGAGCTACGGCAAGGTGAGCATGGAAGGTGATGCCCTGCCAAAACTGGACTAAGGCCATGCAGATGCGAAACACCCAAGTCCCCACCGCTCGCCAATGGGCAGCGGACGCCAAGCGCCGGGCCGACTACCGCCGCAGCTTCGCCGACACGCCCCGCCAAGAGGTGCTGAGGGATAGCTTCGGCGACACCGACGACATCATGCACTGGCTGATGGACGCCGTGAACAACCGGCCCCTTGAAAAACAGGTGATGAACTTCGCCTCGGACTTCGCAGCCTACAACGCTGCCGACCAGTACCGACGGCTCTACGACCTCTGGCAGTTCTGCCGGTACGAAATAAAGTACCAAAAGGACCCACGAGGCAAGCAGTTCATCAAGCACCCGCTCGTGGTCTATGAAGATGGCCATGCCGACTGCAAAAGCCTGATGCTGCTGCAAGTGGCCACCATCAAGGCACTGCGCTCGATGGGCTGCGATATGACGCCAATCGTGCGCTTTGCCAGCTATCAGGACGACGGGCAAATCGGGCACGTCTATACCGTGGTGATGTTGGCCGATGGCACCGAGGTCATCTGCGATTCGGTCTATCACCGCTTCGACGACCAACAGGCCCCGACGCTCATCATTGACAAGCTGCCCAGCTGGGCAACACAAAAAGTAAAAACCGCCTCCGTGAACGGCATTGGCAACTACGGCCAAGCCCGCGGCGGATGGCAATCATACATACAGCTCTGATTATGGCTGAAATCGTCGAAATAAGTGGGTTGGAACGTGGTGTGCGCAGGAGCGCCCCGCAAAGCCGCTCCGTGAGCGGTATCCAGGAAGAAATCAAGCAGCGGGCCGCACTGGTAAAGAAGCGCCCGCCGATTGACACTGCCAACCTGAGCGAAGGCGAGATGCTCGTGGAATTGGTACGCCAACGCATGGCCATACTTGCCGACTATTACCCCGATTATCCGCAGTACCGCAGCGCTGCAACGATGGGCGAAAATGCGCTCTTCCAGGGCCTGCACACAGGTACGGGCGTAGGTGCCTGGACTAAGGTCCTCGACCCCATCCAGCAAGAGATGGCATGGGCCATCATCGAGGGCAAGGGCCAAACCGACCCGGCAAGCGGCTGGCTCCCTTGGGAGCTGAAGCCACGGACGCCGCTCGATGGCGGGTTCGCAGTGAGCGGCGGCGGCATATACGGCATACCTGAGCTTGACTGCAATGCCCTATACCCATCCACACCACCTGCCGGCATGCCCGCAAGCGTGGTGGCGAGCTGGGCGGCTGAGCAGGATGCAAGGCGGGCTGCTTGCCGAAAGCAAAACGAATGGCGGACGCTGCTGAATGATAAATATGAGCAGACGGGGCACCATCCACTTTATAAGTTTTACCCAGACCCCAATAGCGCACCCGGCGTTGTTGGGACGAAATATGTGCTCCACCGAAATTCTATTGGGGCGCTTGCGCAAATCTCCAAAATCAGCGAGACGAACCTGACCCAGTGGCAAATCAATGGCATACTGGCACAAAACATTGCCAAAGGGGCCGGTGCGCTGTCTCCAATAGAGACCATCGAGGGGCTAAAGCAGGCGGCTGCAGAAGACGTAGGCAGCTTGACGGTGGCAGCTTTGGTCGCCATCATCACGGCCATCAGCGGGGCCATAGCAGCCGCTGGCGGGTTGATTTTGGCAATAAAGGGAAAAGATGAAGCAGCCGCTACAACATTCCAGAGCGTAGCCCAGGGCTGGGGCACACCCACCTATGGCCCAGAGAAATCGGATTGGCAAACGACCACTGGCGGCGGCAACACTGGCGGTGGTAGCAATAACAACGGCGGTGGTGACAACACTGGCGGCGGTGGCGGCGGCTTCAACCTCGACCTCGGCAATCTTTCCAATAAGCAAATAGCTACTGGCTTAGGCGTTGCGGCGCTTGGCTGGTGGGCTTTGAGTAAATAAAAAATGCCCACTGCAAAGGCAGCGGGCATTCCTCGGAATTGTATTGAAAATGATGGTTAAAAATGGTACTCGATATCTAATTCAAAAAAGACATCGCAATTGGTACAGTTGCTCGCATTGTACACAAGTTTTGACGGGAATCCATTGGTGCTGCTGTAGGGGGTGAAGGTTACGCCACCCATGAAAGCATCATTCACCAATGTTTCATAGTCATAGAACTCAATAAGGTACTCCGAATCAGGGGATTGCATTTCCAGGCTTGTATTCCATGAAATCGTGTTGCCAGCCTCGGCATTGATGAATCGGTCATCCGTGTTTGAATAAAGCACCGTGCCATCTAAAAGCAATCGGAAGTAAACATCCGGGCCGCTCCCGTCCGTAGGGTCCCAGACGATGTTTGGCCACTTGGTCAGTTTGACGCTGGTTATCTCGATATAATCAGGTGTCGCCTGTTGCGAGCAGTCGCTGCCAGTGTACCCGGTCGGGCAATTGCAAACACCATTGGCACAGGTTCCACCATTGAGGCAGGTAATCCCAGCGCAAGGGTCGGGCGGTGTTTCGCAAAGCTGGCCACTAAAGCCATTGATGCAAATGCAAGTGCCATCATCACAGATGCCACCATTGAGGCAGGTAACGGTTTCGCAGGGGTCTTTATCCTCTTTTTTACATGACAATACCCCCAGAACGCATATCAAAACGCATATCAGATTTTTCATAATTCATTGATTTAGTTGAAAATAAAACTCCGAGAAGCCAAAAATACAAACATTAAAATTTCTCACAAATGAAAGTTACTCGCATTTACATCCTCCGTGCCATCACGCCCAGCGGCGAGAGCACGAGCCTCGGCAACCTGCCACCATATCCCAGCGAAGCCAAGGCCGTCGAAGCCGTCACCAACGGCGAAGTGACCGTGCCGAACGGCTGCCATGCCCAAGTGGTGGCAGCCTACGCCGTGGCTGAAGAAGAAACCACCGAAGCCCCAGCCGCCCCAGCCAAGAAGGCCGCAGCGCCCAAGGCCAAGGCCGCAGCGCCCAAGGCCAAGGCCACAACGCCACCAGCGCCACCAGCCGGTGAAGAAAACCAGCAGTAACAACTGCACTACCTGTGATAGCCATGAGAGCGGAGCCGGGCAACCGGCTCCCTTTGGCTACAGCCGGGCAAAAGCGCCCCGCTCCATTCGGATTGACAAGGCCCTGCCGACTGCCTCCGGGCGTGTCGGTGTAGCGTTTGCGGGTGCTGCGAGGCATCCAAGGAAGCAATGCAACTGCCCTGGTCGGCGGCATGGCCATTTTTATCATAACCAAAAAAATGTATTCGTTATGCCACGTGCAAAATCTTCCAAGACTCGCAGGGCCAGGGTTGGTAGCACCACTACCACGCCTGCCAAAAAATGCAAGGTGAAAAAGTTCAAGAGCCTGGCGCAAGCCAAGGGCTTCACTGCCGGTTACAACGCTGGCAAGCCCAGCAAACCAGCCAAGCGCAAGGGCAACACCGTCACCATCTGCTGACACCCGCAAATGATAGGGCCTAACCAATAGGCATTCATCATTTCTCAATCATCATTTCAACTTTTCACTCATGTGTCAAGGCATGAAGCGGTGTACGGCATGTGAACGTGCTGCAGCCGCAAAAATCAACGGTACAATGAAATTACCAAAAGCATCCAAAGTCAACTTCGCCCATATGGGCGGAATGCTCCTCGGCTACAAAGTAGCCACTGAGGCGACCAAAATCGTGAGGGGCAAAAATTCGGATGGGACTCCAAAGGCTACGGGCATGCTCGATGGCTTCATGGGCGGCGCCATCAAGACTGGGGCGGGCATCCTGCTCGGCATGTACAGCAAGCCGGGCTCGCTCATGCAGGGCATCGGTGACGGCGTGGCCTTCAATGGTGGCGTGCAGCTCCTCAACCAGGTTGGCGTGAGCATGAGCGGCCTCCAGGGCGCAAGGCTCGGCCTCGGCGCTGATGCAAGGTACAACCGCCTGAACTCGCAAATCGCCGGGGGCCGTGAGGTTCCGATGGGCGAACAGCGGGAGCGGGTGTACGCAAACGTGGCCTAAGAAGCCAAAGCCCGACCCGCTAAGTGGTCACAAGATTCCTAATCCATTCATTCAAAAAATTCAATCAAAATGGGACAATACGTTTCCGGCCCTACGCTCATCCAGGCTCGCCTGATAGCGGTACGGGAGAAGCTCATCGGCATTTTCGGCAAGGACAATGCTGTGAATATCCAGCCCTACACGGTCAGGGCAAAAGACCAATTCAAGAACGGCTCAGCTAACTACAAAATAAAGCTGGGCCAGGACAACAACAAGTACAGCGACGATGATACGCAGAACCTGATTCCCAAAAACGATGCTTTTTGCCCCGTGGCAATGAGTTTCGGCATTCGGAAATCGGTGGTGGCATCGGGCGTTGTGCTTGGAGCACTTGGCAAGACCTACACCTACCCAGAAGATTTGGCTTTCGACGGTGCTGCCGTAGGTGGCTACACGGAGCTTCAGGACATCATGGGTGTATTTGGCGGCGGCAAGCTCAACTGGAAAGCGGATAATCAAGAAATTATCTACTCGCAGTTGTGCAGCGATTTCCTCTATGCTCCGGTAACGCAGGAGAGCGCATTGCTCTATCCTTCGACCGGCTCGCTGGTGGACTTCGAGGCGTTCAAGCTGATGACGAAGGAGTTCATCCTGTTTGGCCGCAACGACAACCAGGTTGAGCTGGACATTTTCAACTCCGACACTGGCACCATCGCTTACGGCTCCACGGCGTCGGCGACCGAAATCAATGAGCCAATCGTGACCCTGAGCGGCTACGTCATCCGTGGCGCTGGCCAGGGCCTCAGCAACATCGACCTGGCCCAAGGCGCCCTTGGTGCTGGCGGCAAGGTGGCCTTCTTGAACTGATTCTATTTCTGACTAAGGATTGCAAATGCGGTGGACGCTGTGCCAGATTCTTGGTGCGGCTCCCCGCATTTCCGCTAATCCTAAAACGTCTTCAGCAATGCAAAATCAAATCGAAATAGTCAAGTCGCCGCCAGTCAATTTCTGGGAGTTTGGAGACCTGCAAATGGTCAGTTATCCGGTAACGATAACGGCGACTAAGAAGAAGTACAACTTCCCGGACAAATCCATCCTGACGTGCGAGAATGCCTGCCTGGTTGGTTTTGCCACAAGGGCATACGATGCCGACCGGGTAAGCGTGGACGGCAACGACCTGGTTACTGACGCTTTTCTGAAAAAGTGTTTCTTGACGTTCCAGGAAACCGGTGGGCGTGCCTATTTCCAAGACTTCCCCCTGGAGTGGGCCATCGGGAAATACGACGGCGGTCGGGAAAACTTCATGCTGCGGCTGCCCATGCACGGCATTGATTTGACCAACTCCTACTTCGAGTACAAGGACGCCGATTTGACGGCGTTCACGGCAAACGTTGGACACGATGTAGAAACCTTCTGGTTTTTCGTGGACGGCGACAAGTACCCACGACAGGCAGTATTGTAATCCAATTCACAGCGCAATCCTTAATCAGCAATGCAATACCCATTCCTCACAGCGGTGAAACAAACCTTTGACCAGACGGCTGAAAAGTCGTCTGGCAAGGTGTTTTGGCGGCTCGATATCTACGTGCGTGGCAAGTCCAGCCTGGCACACGTCAACAGCACCATCGGCGACCCGGTGCAGAGCTGGGAGCTGCTGAAGAGCAACCTCATCAACCAATACACCTTTGGCGGGGTGCGGCAGTTCGACATCCATTTCAAGCAGTCGCCGACCGACCCGGAAGGCAAGCTCTTTCCCCTGGACCTTACCAACGAGCAGGCCCTAAAGGCCATGAGCGCCAAGCCGGTCGGCATCGCAGGGCTGGAAGGTACGGGGCTGGAGGCGTTCGGCATCGGTGGCATCGGCTCCATCATCTCGCTGATGAACGAAAAGCATTTGGCAGAGACCAAAGCGGAAATAGCTGCCATGACCCATAGGCACGAGATTGAGATGTTGAAGAACAATCGCAGCGCAGGCGACCGCTTCTTTGGCCTCTTGGAACAGTGGCTCGACAAACCTGGCGTTGGCGAGAAGCTGGTGGAAAAACTGAACTTCGGCGGCGAGGTGGCCGTGGCGGGTGGCGAGCGGCGCACTGACAACACAGCAGCTTCCCAGGATGGCGGGGTGGACTTCAACCCGCTCATCGAGGGGCGAATGAGAGAAATCGGCGTAGCAGCTGCGGGCTGGGGACTCGACTACAATCCGGCCATCGAGGCGACCCTGATACTGAAGGGGACGCCAATGATTGACAATCCGGGCGAACTACTGAAGGGTGTGGCACAATTCATCAAGGACAACCCGACTGAAGCAATGCGGCTATGGTCGCAAATGCAGCAGGGTCAAAACGGCGCAACAGCATGACAGAGCAACTACTCCAAGCAATGGCCAACCTTCGCCTCGATGCGACGGTGCGCCAACGGGAGCACTCTACGGGCGAAAGTTCGAAAGTGCAGATAGGCCGCAACAACGAAAAGGTCATCGGTGTGAAATTCCGAAATGCTGGCCTGTACAGCCTGATGAACGTGAACGCCGGGAGCGCCCAGGGCATCCTGCTCAGACCGGGGCAGGAAGAGGTCTTCAGTGTACCCTGGCCCTACACCTTGCGAATGACATTCCAAGTAAACTACAGTTACGAGAATCAAAACCCCATACAAGCCGATGGGAGCCGTGCGGCCACGACACCGACCGGCACCAGCGCCGATGCGCTGCACCTTGGCATCATCACCGAAATCGTACTCCTATGAGCGCATGGATTAGCACAAGGCAAACAGATTGGCGAGACCTGGAGCGCGGCAGCGCCCTTATCGTCAATGCCTCGGTGGTCATCGGCGACATCACCGTTTCGCCGACACCTGCAACGCCCGTAGTGGACGCCCTCAGCGGTACGCTCACGCTGGCAACGCCTATAAACATCCCGGCAGGCAAAACGAGGGTCATCATCATCAACAAGGGGGATACCGTGCCGGTCGCTGGCAACTTCGGCGCAAATGCCACGGCCACGGTGGTAGCCGGTGCGCTCAATTCTGAGCTGCCCGTTGACCCAACCGGCATAGAGCTGAAGGCGACCGGGACGGACACGGCCACAAACGAATACGGCACTTTGCCCGCCATCACCATCACCAACACCGCAGGAGCGGCCATTTGGTGGTATGCGGTGTAACGTGCTGGGCTTGTTGAAGCGCACAGAAAATTTTCCATCGAACAAAATATCGTACACACGATGAAAAAAGCAGTGATAAAATATTTGCTCGCAGCGGTTCTGGCGGTCGTAGGCAGTCAGGCCGCTTTTTCGCAGTACACGACCCTCAATGCCATCCCATTATGTTGGACGACGCCGCTCGGTGTGGACTCCAGCATTTATGTGACTCAGGGCGACGCCTCACAGAAGACGAAGCCAGATAGGTATTTCTATTACAATGCGGCCAATACCAAGGTGGCCGTATCAGGTGGCACCTTGCGCTTTGGCAACTGCGACAACCCCACGACAGACAGTGTGACTGTCCGGCTCGACATCATGCTTCAGGACAACGACACGCTCATCAATCAGCTCACCACCGTCATCAACCTACTTGGCGGCCCCGCCGATTGCCAGGTGCAAAACGAATATCGAGAGGAAACCCTGACGGCCACGCAAACCTATTCGACCAACACCCTGCACTCCATCGCCATCGAGGCGGTCAGCGGCACGGTGACGGTCTCGACAGATAGCACTCCTGCGGTCACGCTCCAAGTCGGGGACGTGCATCGAGCCAGCGCCGGGGCTTGCCGATACCTCCAGACCTCCGTAACCGTAACCATCACCTCCGGGAGCGCCAACATAATGCGGATATTCTGACCATGAAAAAGGTTCTACATACACTCTTTTTGCTGCTCGCAATGGCCACGATTGCCAATGCCCAGCAGGTCGAAATCGTGAAGAAAGGCGGCGGCGCCACCGTGCGCCGCTCCAGCGACAACATGGTGAGTAACTTCGACCCATCGCTGGCCACCGTGCCACTGCGGGCAAATGACCTTTGCTTCGACCGCCGACGTGGAGCACTATACAGGTGGAATACGGTATCCTGGCAGCCATTTTTTGGTTGGGACGATGGCCAACAGGCGGACGTGCCCTATACCGTCAGCAACCCGGCAAGCAATATTGCTACTGGCTGGGATGCGGCTTTGTACAACAAAATGCTTGTTCACTACACCATTGCGGGGCCTGATACGATGCGCATAGCCACGCCAACAAATGTGCCTCAAACGATTGGTGAGATTTTCGTCGTAGATGTGAACATGACCAGCCGCACAATGGATGCCGATACGCTACTGATTCACTTCGATAGCTTGTTCCGTACCTACGATGGCCATTTAATAAACGAATGGAAATGCCCGCCTCGTGGCCGGGTGCAAATGGCTTTTCGTGTACACATAGCCGTGGAGGGCAACCAGTGGGTAGAGGTGGACGATATTTTAGGCAGCTACCAACATGGCGGCGGTGGAGGCGGCGGCGTGACACCTGCGGTAATTTCTGATAGCCTGGATAATGTGACGCTGCAACGGGCCTACGACAATTCTGGGGCAACGCCTAAAATGGTTGTAGATGGGAATGGGAGTAGCAATGGTTTAGAGATTGAAACAACCGGAACAAATCCTATTACAATTGATTTGTCAAATGGTACGGGAGATTTTAAAATCCAGAACTTAGATGGTGTTGCACCGATTTACCACACCTTTCGTGAAAATGGTCAAGCAGTCTTAGGGTATGGTAGCGCAACCGGCGACATCACGCCATTTGCAACAACAATTTTACCTCGACTGCAAATAGGAAGTAATATCTCCAATAATGCTTATGTAATGTTAGCGGCTGCTAATAACAGTGGATTCGTGATGCAGAATGTAGGCACTGCCAATATAAATGCCCAATTCGCAAGTTATTCTTCAAGAGGTAGTTTCACCTCGCCTGCATTTTTGAGCGATAATGACCCTTTGATGCAGGTCTCCAGCTACGGCTGGGGAGGAGGTGCAAATACGACATTTGTCAAGGGGGCGGGAATCCAGTGGTATGCTCAAGGGGCGCATGGGTTTACCAACCGTTCACAAAAAATCAGGGTTTGGACACTTACATCTGGCACTTCATCGCCTGTTGACAGGTTTGAGTTTGCTGATAGAAATATTGCATTGGTGGCATTCCAAACGAATGCGGCCAAATATGAAAAAAGTGTCACCACCGTTACAACAACAGGAACCTACACGGTCCTTTCCACAGACGAATATATTCGAATTGATGCAACAACGGGTGTTCAGACCCATACATTGCCATCTGGAGCAATCGAAGATGGACGTGTTTTAAAATTTAAAAGAATTGACAATAACCCAACCACCTCTATCACCTTCACAGGCACGGTTGATGGGCTTGCAAATCCCAATTCGTTAATGGGAGGCTCTCCAATCGGAGATTTGGCCGTGCAGTACGGCAAGGTTGTTTTAAGGTATAACAGCACTTTATCCGCATGGGAAGTATGGTAAGATTATTATTCATATTGCTATTGCCTACTGCCGTTTTTGCTCAAAAGGTAAGGCAGTTTACGGGCGCAGTTGGGGCCTTGCCAGGTTATACGCCTGTGACGATACATGATGAGCGGGAGGCGTTCAATACGTCAACCGGGGAATTTTGGCAATACCAAAGCGCATGGTACAACACCACTAAACTTGGAACTGCAACCTTGTACTCCGTGAAAAATGCAAGCGAAATTTCCACCAAAAGCTATGCACTTGGTAGCACCATAAAAGTGGTGGAAAATGGTGCTGAATACCGGGTGCAAAGCGCCGCACCTACTGGGTATGCAGCGGATGGGGTAGTTGTTGTATCCACAAGTGGCCGATTTGCAGTGTTGCAGCCAGTGGCGGGCGGATATAGCGCAAAGCACGTAGGCGGGCAAGTACAGAAACTGCTAAATTTCCTTTCGGTGGCCGTCCCCAGCACGGCAGGGGTGGTTTTGGCCGATACGAGCTTGGTTTTCACAGATTCGCTTTTGCTGCGAGAAAACACGCAGATAAGAGGTGTGGCACCACTGGGCGATTTCGGTACGCATCCTCTTGACACACCTGGTAAGGTAATTTGGAGCTTCGATATAAACAATCCCAATAAAAACTGCATCGTATTTGAGGACACAGGCAGGGGATATGTCATGCAGACTGGGCTAAAGGATTTGCAAATAAAGGTCGTTAGTCCTGCAAGGTCGGCTGTACGGGTGACCAAGCCCTATGGCAAGCCAATTGACAATGTTCGTATTAATGCGGACGCTACGCTCAGGTATTTGAAGTATGGCGTAACCTATTGTTGCGCCGTCATCACTGAAATGAGTGACCTCTATACGGTTGGAACATCGGTGGCAGCCCTGTATCAAGAGCCGGGGGCGTTTGGAAGTACCTCGACTATTTTCAACAACTGCTACTTTACACGGTCTAAGATAGCGGTTTGGCTAAACAACGCCGAGCCTTTTTTTAACAACTGCGTCCTTGAAAATATTGATAGCATTGGCTTTTACCTCGAGAATGGCTCAAACCTAAAATTTCAGTTAGGCGGGTGGGAAAACACCCCATTGGGGCCAAACGGGTATTTTGCCCGAGGCGTCGGCCCCTCCAATCAGATTAATGTCAGTAACATATCTTACGGTGGCGCTGGAGCGGGCGGCAATGCCACGTTTTCAGCCGTGCCAGGCAAAACGATAGCAAGCTCGCTCAATCTTTTTAGCTATGCCACACTGATACAGGCGGGGAAAATCGGTATTTGGGAAAATGTGATTAATTATAACTCGCAGTCGTGGAACTCACTCAAAAACAGGTACAACTATTTGAGTCATTGCACCTATTTGACCGGGGATGCAACTTCATACGATTGGGAGCCTTATGCCTTAATTGATAGTGTGCTAATGACACGGGCCTACGTGTCAGCATCCGAGTTTCAGGGCTACGTCAGTATGGCAGAAATGGTTGGCAGCGTCCTTGGCGGTTCGCAGTTTGCCGAGGCTACTGAAGATTTCACTGCGGCATTGAAATGGGTATTGAATTCTAACGCTGGCTTTAATGGCACTATTACCAGAACTGCCAACGCAAGCAATGCGCCAAATTTAGAGTTGACAGCCGACAGAATTGAAAAAACGAACTCTACTCTAAGTAGGATTTTTCCTGCCGGTTCGGAAGTGCTGGCCCAATATGACAGCCTTGATTTAGGGCAGCGTTACACTTATTCTGTGTGGGCGAAAAAGCCAGTCGGGAGCGATATAAAACTGCGCCTTGGCGGATTCTCTGCAAGTGATACAATTGACGTTCCAGCCGATGGGAACTGGTATCGCATAAGCCATACCGCAACTTGCTACAACAAGTCGAATGCTAACGCCCTGTACTTCCTCGATATAATCGGAACGGCCGGAAATTACATAGACCTCTGGGGGTACATGATGAATCCGGGTGCCTTAGACGCCTATATTCCTAATGCGACAAGCTCAGTACATCATTTTAAAAGTTCTTTGAAATAATGGTTTTAGATTTGGGTTCACTAAAATTTCTACTATGGGCAGACCACACCAATTTATCCAACTTACGCCACAGGAAAAAGACTTCCTGTCAGAACT
>WBZM01001118.1_pt1 | contig 29123 bp, 34 predicted proteins | sample 5204271 | NCBI WGS metagenome assembly WBZM01 (sample SAMN12344346, study PRJNA552823) | activated sludge metagenome | biome: Activated sludge suspended growth; feature: Nitrification reactor; material: Wastewater; isolation source: activated sludge from nitrification reactor of wastewater... | reverse complement strand
GATAGAATAGGCCATAGCAGGCTCCTCTCTGATTAGTTGTGGTAACTTACAGTGTAGGACGCCTGCTATTTATGTTGCAAAGGTGGTGAATGAGTACGTTCCACTTGACAAGTGATGTAAAAATTGCTATAATTAGCACATGTCAATAAATCCTGAGCACCAAGGAAATCAAAAAACCACACTAGCCGATAATCCTTGGCTACGGCGCGAGGCCGGCGAAGGCTGGCTACCGCAAGGAATGAACGAGACGCTGCTCGAGACCTTAGTTGCCCGCGAAGAGGCGATAGATCGATTAGCCGAGGGTGATAGCTCTGACGAGACCCTGAGGAATACTTATCAAGCAAAAATTGAACACGTACGAGAAACAAAAGAAAAGCTGGGGATTGGCGAGCCCTCAGCATTAGGCGAAGACAAAGACTCTAGCATAACAGAGTAAAAGCATGTAAACTAAAAAACGCATATGGCAAAAAGGAAAAAACAAACCCGCAAGAAAAAAATCGAACCAGAAATTGTTGAGCGTTCAACTTTTTGGCCGATGGCTGGTGCTATTTTTCTGATAATTACTGCGTTTTTCTTGTTGCTTGGCGGTTTTGGCACTGGCGGACCACTTCCGGTCGGTATGTTTCGCGGTACATATGCTGTTTTGGGCTGGATGGCGTACTTGGCGCCAGTTGCTTTGACTTTTTTTGGCATCTGGAAGTTCACTAGCGAAGACCGCCAGATTCCGCTTACTAAGTTTGCGAGCATGATTGCATTTATAACTTTTGCATCAGCGTGGGCGCATGTTGCGTTTGTAAGCAAGGATGAACTAGGTGAGTTTATAGGTGGTCATGGTGGTTTTCTGGGTAGTATTGTTGGTGGACTTATGCTGAATGCGCTAGACACCATTCCGGCTTCTGTGTTGTTCTTTGTGCTAGGGCTACTGATGTTTTTCTTAGCTTTTGGTATTTCACCAAAGGTGATTTTGGATTTGGCAGATATGTTCAAAAAGCCTGAGCGTGAGGATACGGATCTAGCTGAACTCAAGACAAAAGCGGCAGACAGTGGATTTAAGCTTAACGAAGGTGTTCCGGTTGAGCATCATACTCCAAAAGAGCGGGCTAGGCTCACTACACTCAAAAACACTGCCGTCAAGCTAACGCCTACAGAGGATCACGCCGCACTAACAGCCGCGAGTGATCCAGATTGGAAATTCCCAGGACTTAATTTGTTGAATCAAAAACAGGACAAAGCAGATGCAGGTGATGTCGAGGGAAATGCCGAGACTATTCGGGAGACATTTAACAACTTCAACATTGATGTCGAGATGGAGGGGGCCAATATTGGTCCGCGCGTGACACAGTTTACTCTCAAGCCACCAACAGGGGTTAAACTGACTAAAATAACAGCTCTAGAGAACAACCTAGCTCTCGACCTTGCGGCTCATTCTATCCGTATGGAGGCGCCAATTCCTGGCAAGCGAGCAGTTGGAATCGAGGTGCCTAACATCAAATCAGCAACGGTGCGTATCAGCTCATTGCTGCAGTCCAATGAATGGGCTCGGCTCGATAGTCCACTCGGGTTTGTGATTGGTAAAGACATTTCTGGTACGCCCGTTGTGGGTAACTTGGCGAAAATGCCTCACTTGCTAGTAGCCGGGCAGACTGGCTCTGGTAAGTCTGTGATGATCAATACTATTCTGACTAGCTTGTTGTACCGTAATAGCCCGTCGGATTTGAAGCTTATTCTTGTTGATCCCAAGCAGGTTGAGCTTAAGCCTTATGATGACATACCTCACCTGTTAACACCTGTAATTACTGAACCAGAGAAATGTATTAGCGCGCTTAAATGGACAGTCGCAGAGATGGAGAGACGTTATAAAGCTCTCAGTGAGGTACGGGTAAGAAATATTGTTGAGTACAATAACAAAAAGAACGAAGAAGGTATGCCCTACATCGTGGTGGTCATTGATGAGCTCGCTGACTTGATGATGATGGCTGCAAGAGACGTCGAGTCATTAATTGTGCGCATAGCACAAAAGGCGCGTGCTGTTGGCATTCACCTTATTTTGGCTACTCAGCGCCCCTCAGTGGACGTCATTACTGGTTTGATTAAAGCTAATGTTCCTGCCCGTATTGCCTTTACTGTGGCTAGTCAGGTCGACTCTCGTACAATTATTGACCAAATGGGTGCAGAAAAGCTGCTCGGTATGGGTGACATGCTACTGTATACGGCGGATATGCCAAAGCCAAAACGCGTACAAGGGGCGTTTATTGATGATAACGAGACAAACAAGGTTACTGATTTCATAAGGGATCAACGAGAACCACAGTTTGATGACGAGATTATTTCTCAGCCGGTACAGATTGGCAAAGGTGGCGTCGTTGCTGATATGAGCGGTGGAAACGATGCAGATGATCCGGTCTACAAAGAAGCGGTTCGGGCAGTGATTGAAGGACGCAAAGCTAGCACTAGCTTGTTGCAACGCCGACTACGAATTGGATACGGTAAGGCAGCTAGATTTATGGAAACTATGGAAGAGCAGGGCATAATCAGCTCAGCAGATGGCAACCGACCTCGTGAGGTGTTGGTAAACTCTGTGGATGAAGTGTTTGGTGGCGGTAGCCCAAGCAGTTTAGCGATGGATGCGGTACTCGACGAGAACTTCCCATCACAGGATGCCTAGCCAGCTGACGGCAAAAGAGCATGTGTTGACTAACAGAGGTAGATAAGGTATACTTGTACCGATATTAACTCAGCTCGTGTCCAAAGTGAGTGCGGGCTTTAACCAAAGGAGATGCTATTTATGGCACAATACGAGATTGCCGTACTTTACCACCCGGACCTAGAAGTCGATTTGACCAAGGCCGAGGAAAAGGTCACCAAGCTTTTCACCGATAACGGTGGCAAAGTAATTGCAACAGACAATTGGGGCAAGAAAAAGCTTGCTTACAAAATCGCCAAGCAAGATTTCGCTGTATACGTTTTTTATACCGTAGAATTGCCCGGCGAGAACGTCAAGAAGGTAGAGAGTACGCTTAATATTACCGACGAAGTAATGCGCTTTCTTATCACCAAGCCAGATCTCAAGGCTATTGCCAAGGCAGAAGCAGCCAAGGCCGACAAGGCCAAAAAAGCTGCCGAGCGTGGCGATAGGGCCGACGATTCTGACGACGACGAAGAATAGGTTACAATAAGGACACAAATTAACAAGACATAGTTCTTATAAGGAGGGAAACGAATGGCACGTTCATTCAATCAAGTCATCTTAATGGGAAATCTTACGCGAGATCCTGAGCTGAGACAGACACCAAATGGTACTTCTGTTACAAGCTTTAGCCTTGCGCTGAACCGCAGTTACAAAGGGGCTGACGGTAATTGGCAAGAGGCTACAGACTATATCGATATAGTCGCATGGGGGCCACTTGGGGAGCGCGTAGCGCAGTATCTAAGCAAAGGTCGCCCATGTTTGGTCAACGGTCGACTCCAGTCACGCAGTTGGGACGACAAAGAATCTGGTGCAAAACGAAGTAAAGTAGAAGTAGTCGCACAAGATGTAACCTTCCTAGGTGGTCCAGGTGGAGACAGCGGTGGTGAAGGTGGCTCGACTAGCGGTAAGCTAGCCAGCAAAAAAGACGATGTTGTAGTGGAAGACATTGGTGACGAACCAATCAACTTAGACGACATCCCCTTTTAACAAATTTTAGGCTACACGGTTCGGGCGAAAGTCTGCGTCAAAAATCTTCATTGTAGATGACCACAGCTCGGATTTTGTGCTCGGCTTTCATCCCGAACCGCGCTAGCCAAAATTCGTTAAAAATAATCAACGAAGAAAGGAATAAACTTATGGCAAAGATTTTTAAACACCGAACAGACGTAGCATATTTTGACTACAAGGACTTCAAGACCTTGCAGCGATATGTTAATCAATTTGGTCAGATTGAAACACGCAAAAAGACTGGTCTCAAAGAGCATGAACAACGACGTTTGGCTGTGGCCATCAAGCGTGCAAGACACATTGCATTACTGCCCTTTGTAGCTAATAATTAAATTATTATTTGAGCAAAGCGGAGGCAAGTTATGGATGATTATCATCGAAATCTAGAAAGACAGCTACAGGACTTAAGGTTTAAGGTTCATGATAGCTTTGACAATATAAATCATCCGACAGCTCGGCTGATTAGCAATGAGCTAAAAAACGCAGAAGATGCAGCACAGGGCAACCAAAATCTCCGATCAATAGAAGACCGTCTAAAGGTCGTACAGAGGCAACTTCAACAATCACAACAACTGAATAGTCAGGAAAGGTTTATCAACCCTGATCATTCAGACCAGTTTTACCACCACCTAGAGAACATGCGTATGGACATGCGTCGACAACCTCATTATTAAGGAGATAGTTAATTGTCACAAGAAAGATATGTTCAACAGTTAGTTGCCAGGATTCATAGCATAGGACAGACCCACGAATCACTCACGGTAGCTAGAGCAACTAGCCAAAAAGAGAGCCTGTTGCTTGAGCTTAAGAAAACTGCCTCTATGCTATTTGGCGCAGCTTCTTCTGGCCAGGATGTTAAGGAGTTGGTAGATAAGCTTGAAGCAGAGTTGATGATGGCGCGTACTCTAGATGTTGTGGGTGACAAGGACTATAAAGAGTTACAGGATTTGATAATAACCGTGAAGGAATCATAGATATGGCATTAGGAGTTACAGATCTCAAGAAAGGTCAAGTATTCCAGATGGATGGTACGCCGTACCGTGTCGTGGAATATGCACAAAAGGTTGTGGGTCGGGGCGGATCTATTGTCAATGTCAAGATTAAGAGCCTTACGGACGGCAAGGTACTCGCCAAGACGTTCAAGGGCAACGAATCGATTGAACCAGCAGATATTACCAACAAGTCTGTACAGTACCTTTACAATGATGGTTCAACATTTTTTTTTATGGATGAAGACACCTATGAACAGTTTGAGCTATCATCCGAAGATATGGCAGATCAAGCAGGATACATGAAAGAAGGCGACAAGGTTCAGGCGCAATTCTTTGATGGGCGTGTTATCAATATCGAACTCTCCAAGAATGTACCCCTTAAGGTTACCTATACGGAGGATGTGGTCAAGGGCGACACTACATCGAGTGTCCTGAAGGAGGCAACGGTCGAAACAGGCATTGCCGTAAAGGTCCCGGCGTTTGTAAAAGTCGGTGATGTAATTAGTGTAGATACGACTACGGGCGCTTACCGCGAACGTGTCAAATAGGGGGTTATAGCATGAATGGAATGATTGCTTTTTTAGGTACCGGGCCTTGCAATTCAGCAGATGTCCTCAAGGGCAGGATTGGTCAGTGGGCACTGGCTATTGTTTTTATTGTAGCTAGTATTATTATCATTAGATATAAAATTTTGAATAAAAATCTCAGCTTCTTAAAGAAATTCTTTTATATTGTCTGTCTTGTCGCACTGGGTATAGTTTCCGCATCAGCCATATTTATTATCGGTATTGGCACCGCATGCTCGGGTTATGGTGGATACTTTTAGCGTCTTGGGTTGTTGTACATCGATGGTAGATTGGCTTTATAGACAATAGTTGTCTTGATACGAGACAGACTAGATAACCGGCACAAGAAAGAGAGTAATTAAGAATATAGAAAACTATGAAATCTGAAGTTCATCAATCAGTTGGAGCGATTATTATCGATGGGGATGATTGTGTATTGCAAGTTCGTGACAATAAGGACGGTGTGCTCTGGCCAGGAAAAATTCATTATTGGGGTGGTGCAGTTGAACCAGATGATGAATCTAGCCCAGAAAAGGCCATCTTGCGTGAACTCAAGGAAGAACTAGACATTGATCTACGTGAAGTGGATCTTGTACCATTTCATCGTATGTCGGTAGCGTACAATGACCCAGACAATAAACACGGCGAAATGTTGGTGCATTTATATATCGTTAACTTGACCACACGGCGAGCTTTACATGCCTATGAAGGTTCAAATATTTTCAGGTTGAACAAGAATTATCTTGTATCGGAACTAGATAGTTTAGAGATTACCCCATATCTTCACGAAGCACTGATAGGACTAAGAGATTATTTTGAAAAATACTATGAATAAACATCGCTTAGATCTTGAGCTGGTGTCGCGTGGCATTATAGCTACTCGTAGTCAGGCTGAAAGCTACATTCGACTTGGTAAAGTAGTTGTGAACAAGAAAATTATTACCAAAGCTGGCACTTTAGTGACAGTAGACGACAAAATTCGATTGATTGCCAAACAGCAGTATGTTAGTCGGGCGGGACTGAAACTTGCTAGTGTTACTAAAGTACTTGGCTTAGACTTTCGTAAAAAAGTTGTACTTGATGTAGGTAGTAGTACGGGCGGTTTCACTGATTTTGCTTTGCAGCATGGCGCTAGTTGGGTGATAGGTGTCGAGTTAGGTACAAAGCAGTTACACCCTAGCTTAGTTGGACATCCAAAGATTGAGCTCTATGAGAAGACCGATATTCGTGATGTCAGATCTCTGTCACAAACACCGCAGATAGTTGTTATTGACGTTTCTTTCGTTTCGCTCAGAGATATTTTGCCCAGTGTGGCACGCTTGTGCGATAAGAATACGCAGATTATAGCGATGGTAAAGCCGCAGTTCGAGGCTCAAATGAGTGGTCAGAAGCACAAAGGTGTGATAAAAAATGATGCAATGCGCCGTAAGATACTGCAGGATTTTGAAACATGGGTAAAAACATTATTCGTCATATCAGATAAAGCAGATTCAGAAGTTGCTGGATTCAAGGGCAATAGAGAGCGATTTTATTTGCTGAAAAAGAACTCTAACTAACCAGTTAGTATAATTACTAAGACACTTATATCCCCTGAATCTACGCTTTTGCTTATGCTATACTCAAGAAGATGTACTTTAGGAGTAGAGCAGAGGCCGGCAGGATGCTGGCCAAGAAGCTTGAGCAATACAAACAATCAAACACAACCATAGTAGCGCTCAGCCCGGGTGCGGTAATTATTGGCGCGCAGATTGCCATGCAGCTTCATTCGGCGCTGACGATGTTGCTTACCGAAAATATCGTATTGCCAGGGGAGAATGATGCTTTGGCAGTAATTGCTTCGAACAATACATTCACCTACAACGACAAGTTTTCTACAGGTGAACTTGAAGAAATGCGTAGCGAATACCTTGGCGTGATAGAGGGGCAAAGAATAGAAAAATTGCACAAATTGCATGCCCTTCTGGGTCACGGCGGAGAAATACACAGAGAACTACTACAGCGACGTACGGTTATTTTGGTGTCGGATGGCTTGAGCAGCGGGCTTTCGCTGGATCTTGCGAGCGACTACCTCAAGCCCGTAAGGGTAAATAAACTGATAGTCGTAACTCCCATAGCCAGTATCCAGGCTGTCGACAAGATGCACTTGGTCGGTGACGAGATTATTTGCCTCAGCGTATTAGAGAATTATATGGACACAAATCATTACTACGACGACAACAATATTCCTCCCATGGATGACCTGATGAAGATTATTACCAGCATGCCTGTTCATTGGGATACGAGCGCACATAGTGACCGCAGGTTTTTATAGTAACTAAACGTTAAATCGAAACTCTACTACGTCGTTTGGTTGCATACGATAATCTTTTCCTTCGGTGCGAACTTTGCCCGCACTTTTGGCAGCTGACTCTGACCCGGCTGTAATGAGGTCATTATAGTCCACTACTTGGGCAGCAATAAAACCACGCTCAAAATCACCATGTATAACACCGGCGGCTTGTGGTGCAGTCGAACCTTGGCGGATAGTCCAAGCACGTACTTCTTGCTCGCCAGCCGTCAGGTAGCTTTGTAGTCCGAGAGTGCCGTAAGCGGCGTGGATTAGTTGGGCTATGCCAGATTCTGTCACTCCATAACTTTCAAGTAGTTCCGCTCGATCTGATTCGTCAATATCTTTTAATTCGGACTCAAGTTTTGCGCACACAAAGATTGCTTGTGCATCACCGATTGTTTGCCGTAGCCTAGATTTGGCCTTGTCGTCTATCAGCGTAGTTTCATCAACATTAAACATATATATTACGGGCTTGAGGGTCAGTAGTTGCAGTTCTTTGCGAACCCAATCCATTTGCTCGTCATCAATATTTGTTTCAGCCGAAAACAGGGGTGTGCCATTGTCGAGAGTGGTCTTTATTTGCTGAAGTGCATCGGCAAAAGGCTTGAGTTTTGGATTTGCTCGGGACTCTTTGTCAATCTTGGGGAGCCGTTTTTCAACCGTTTGTAGATCGGCAAGCACCAGTTCGGTGTTGATGACGTCAATATCTTTAGACGGGTTGTGTTCATCATCCACGTGCAGCACATTGTTGTCCGAGAATGCCCGGACGACATGGCAGATAGCGTTGCAATTACGAATATTGGCCAAAAATTGATTACCTAGGCCTTCGCCTTTCGAAGCACCAGCCACAAGGCCTGCAATGTCCACAAAGGTTACGGTTGCAGGAACAATTTTCTTACTACCATAAAGCTCCGCGAGTTTGCCTAGCCGTTCATCTGGGATTGGCACAATTCCGGTGTTTGGCTCAATTGTGGCAAAAGGGTAGTTTGCTGCCAAGATGTCGTTATTGGTCAAGGCGTTGAATAGCGTGGATTTGCCGACATTCGGTAGGCCAACAATACCTATAGATAAGCTCATATACTAAACATTATAACAGAGGTGGTTGCTCAATCATAGCGACATACCTGTACGTAGCGATGTTTGAGGCGGACAAACGTGACAATTGCGGAGAATATCATTGTTTATCTTTTATTGGCAAGCTGTTATATTTATACATAAGCAGTATATACATAGGTATATAAAAGACTGGATAAATTGTGGTCAAATCTGATAAAGATAGAAACAAAGCAGAGGATAAGCCAAAGCCTATTACTAATCGGCTGGATCATTTATTGGTTGCAGAAGATCATGCTAAGGTTGCCAACAAGTACATTCGATTATCGAGGGTTGTGTCTCGGCGATTTATTATTTGTTTGGTGGCACTGGCCCTGGTGCTGCTCTCGTTATATTTAGCTCCAAGTATTGGCAGGCGAGGCACATCTGAGCCAGGAGCGATTGTACAAAGTGACCTGCCTAGGATCGACAATAACGACACTATCGAGGATGTTGTAGAGAGTAACGGAGCTGACTATAACAACTCGATTAAGGCGGTCAATAATTCCAACCCAACAGAGTGGGATAGGGCAAAACTAGACAAGGCTTACTTTAGTTTGCTCTATGCAGATAAGGTTGGAGCTTTTTCGCAAGTTTATACGATGCTTTCCATGATAGACATTGCGCAACGTAATGGATTGGATATTAACGACAACAGTTACAGTATTGACCAAAGTAAAAGGGATGAGATCCGCAAAAGGGCAGACGAGTACGCCAAAAGGATGACCAAGCCAGGTACAGGTAGTGCGAATGAGTAGATCGCAAAAATTAGTATTGATGATTGTTGCAATGAGTGCGGTTTTTTTCGTTGCCGGAGGAAGGGTGGAAGCTGCAAAAACCTACACAGGAGAAAGTCATTCACCAACGTCTTATCGTCCGCTTTGTGACGCGGGAACACCCGTGGATTTCGCTGCATATCCGTCAAATGTTAACTTCAACACTACTACTGGTGTAATGACTTATAACATTAATATTAGCTGGAAGAGATGTAATAGTACCGAAACAAGGGCTTATGCAATACACGGTGGCGCTGAAGTTTGTCCTGTGTCTGGTATATACGGTGTCGGAGGTTGGGCAACTGACTGCGTGAAGTATGTGGGTAGTCCAGCGTATACTGGTCCTGGAAACGGGCTGACTTGTTGGGGCGGCACGAACGATCAGTGTGTAACGACGGGCTTCACTGGAGTTAGGAGGGCAGAAAATCAGCCATCCTATACCGGTGATTCAATCTCTATACCAATGTCAGCAACAAATTCCTTATGGGGCGTTACACCCGACAATCCTCCCAGTTCGTGGACTATTTCAAACACCATGTGTCAGTATTACAAGACCGGTCCTAACTTTGATAGTCCTACGCACAATGACAATCGTTGCATAACATTAGAGATGACCGTATCGTGGAAGCCAACACCTGTAGCTCCAACGGTATCCTGCGGTACTGTAACTACTTCTCCGTCTGTGCCGGGACCAGGCGAAAATTTTTCGCTGACTACGAACTTCACAACCAACAGTGGTGCTTGGGGTGGCAGTGATGACCCAACTCTATATTCTGTTAGAGTATCGGTGCCTGCTGCTGGTATACCATCACCCGGAAGATATTCTGCTGCTTTCGCGTCTATACCGTGGGATTCTGGCAGTGGAAGTGGTACGCTGCCCAATTCATCTATTGGCGGAGCAAGCGCTTTACCTATATCCATAGCTAGCGCAGGTACTCATACAGTTGAATATATTGTCGTAGTGAACGGAGCGAGCAATAGCCCTGTGACATGCACAGGATCCATTACAGTAGCTAGCAAACCCTACACACGTATCTACGGAGGAGATGTATCAGTCGGTAAAGCTGCGCCACAAGCAGGTGCTACCTCTTGTTCAGAAAACTCTGGTGCTCAAATCCTAGGCTGGCAACGCAGGATAGGACTAGCCTACGCAGGCGCCGGTACCCAAATAGCTATCTTTGCTATTAACGCAATCGATCAGTTTGCCAGTGGCCAAGAGTGGACCCCAACCAACCCCAAGAGCCTGACATTTGCCAATGCTGGCAATCCTACAGCAAGCTCTACATATGGCGGTGACCTAGACTCAAACAATATACCCTGTGCTGCTAACTATTGGCAGCCAACCGGCAGCGCTCTGCCTGTCACCATAAATCCATCTACAAACGGCACATTCCAATCCAATGGAAATACAACTATTAACGTAAACCCAGCAGGTATTGGAACAGGGAATCAGGTGACCATCTACGTAGACGGCAACGCATACATAAATGGCAATATAACTTACGCTCCAACTAACTACGCCAACATTTCTGACATACCTTCTTTCCGACTTATAGTAAAAGGCAACATTTACGTAGCACCAACTGTCACGGAACTTCATGGCACCTTTGTGGCAGTAGATGACGGCTCGAATACTCGCGGTAAATTCTATACCTGTAGCGGTGACATTAGAGCGCCAACACAGGCAGAGCTCGAGACTCCTTGTCGTTGGAACTTCCTCACGGTCTATGGCTCAGTCATTGCGGACACCATCAAGTTAAATCGTACTGGCGGTACATTGTCTAATGCTAATGTCAGTGATGCATATAACCACAATACTCATATGGGAGCTGGCACCGGCCCAGCAGAACGCTTCATCTACACACCAGAATCCTGGCTAACTAGTGAGTTCAATACTGGTGGTGACGCAGGTTCCTACAAAAACCAGCCACCTGTGCTGTAGGGTTGTGGAGAAAATATATTCGCACTTTATTTTCTTACTTGGTTACTGGTATATTAATACATAAGCAATATATACCTTACGGAGTTCATAGGAAGAAACTACATTATGTTGTCGAGGTTGAGAAAAAGTAAAAATGAAGCGACACCCAACCGCGTCCAGGTCTCTGATGTTAAACCGGAACGTATTTCTAACACTCTGGACAAGAAAATAATCGCCACTGACAAGCCAACAAAGTACACATATATTAGGAAGGTTATGAGTAACAGGATAGTTGTAGGAGCTATTCTATTAACTGTTATGATTGCTATTCCTGCAAGCTACTTTATATCCAGGAATATTATTCGTAAACCTCAAGCATATGTGAGTAATTATCGTGTTTGTACTGACAACCCCACAATTATCAATAATGCTATATTTGCATCAGCGCCAACAAAAACCGATGAATTGAAAAAAACCGTTGATAAGATATTAGTCACACCTAACTTCGAAGCGGATCAGAACTGTCTGTATTTCGTTAGCTTGTATTATCTAAATGTTGGCGATCGTAGTAAAGCCGATAAATATTATCAGGCCTACTCTGCGATGTATGATGATCAAAAAGCATATGTTCGCGACCTTAATAAAACAGAGTATAGATTAAGTAAAAGTACTCTGGATAAAAAGCTAGAATTCAAATCATTGTCTGATGATCTTAGTAATAAGAGAGATGCAATGTTTGGTTATGATAAGAATATAATGGATGACAAACAGTAGTGAGTATTGAACAATATTTGTATCGTAAACCAACCATGCTGATGATCGCACTATTTTTGATGCTTTTTGTTGGGCTATTGAATACAGGTAAAGCCGAAGCTGCGCTAGAAGACGGGTCTGCTTATCCTTCTGACGTAGTCAGCAGGCTGGATGGTTTCTGTAGGACAGGAAGAAATGGAGGGCCACAAGCTTCGGCGCAAACAACTTGGCTTTCTGCAGTAGGTAATGTAGGGCAAACTGAGATTACTGCTCCATCTTCTACATCCGTCATCCAGATGAGACTTAATGTAGTTACAAAGAGATGTTGGCGTGGTTTTCCTTCGGGTATATTTGCTGACAGGTTTAGGCCGAAAGCTTTTTCGGCAAATATTCCAGGTGTTGGGATTAGGAATATAGACATCAGTGGATTGTCGGATATTATCGTAGCTCCACCGCCTGCGGGAGGTACTTTGGATTATTCTCGAGAGTCTTGGGTATTTAACGTAGACATAACAGGGATGAGTAGCAGTGGTACAGTCGTAGTTACAGCAACGACAAAGCAGTTTAGCTGGAGAAACGACGGCGGTGGCATGATGTGTATAATGGGTTTCCCGCAAACTGCCCTGTTTGGAAATGGCGTTCCACCGCCCGGAGTAACGGAAGCTATGGTACTTGCTGAGTTTGAGAGGGTTTGTCCAAACACAAGCCCTAATTACCCTATAGTTGTGAATCTTGTTCCTGATGGAGGTGTTAGCCCTGTTGGTTCGGGTACGGGCTGTACTACATTAAGCGGATGGGCTTCGGATAGAGACAACTTAGCCGTACAAATTAATGTGCATGTGTATGTTGATGGACCTGCTGGATCGGGAGCGTGGTTCGGGTCGTTTACTACCAGTGGTTCAGGTCATACATTCGCTATTGATGTCAGTGGAGCTACGGGTGGTACCCCCAGGACATTTTACATATACGGCATTGGAGTAAATAGCTCCGGAGCTATAGATGGATATAATTCATTTCTTGGCAGTGTTACGCCCGCCAGCTGTGAGCGTCCCCCTACATGTAATATTAGTGGATTGGGTGCTGTCGATGTTGGCTCTGACTACAATTTTAACGTTAATATACGAGACAACGAGATCATAAGTCCTTCGGCAACCCCATATACCGTAAGCATTAACGCAGGTGGTTTGTCCTTTGTTCCAACTCCACCCGGGTCTAACAGTGGTACGATTGGTTCCGCTGGCGGAACGGCGACTAGCAGCTGGAATGGCAACATACCAATAGTTACGCCACTTGGCCAGAGAAGTATAATTGCCAATGTCGCATACGGTACTGGTGGTAGAAGTATTCAGTGCTCCATCACCATCAACGTAGTATCCAAACCCTACTTCAGAGTCTACGGAGGAGATGTATCAGTCGGTAAAGCTGCGCCACAAGCAGGTGCTACCTCTTGTTCAGAAAACTCTGGTGCTCAAATCCTAGGCTGGCAACGCAGGATAGGACTAGCCTACGCAGGCGCCGGTACCCAAATAGCTATCTTTGCTATTAACGCAATCGATCAGTTTGCCAGTGGCCAAGAGTGGACCCCAACCAACCCCAAGAGCCTGACATTTGCCAATGCTGGCAATCCTACAGCAAGCTCTACATATGGCGGTGACCTAGACTCAAACAATATACCCTGTGCTGCTAACTATTGGCAGCCAACCGGCAGCGCTCTGCCTGTCACCATAAATCCATCTACAAACGGCACATTCCAATCCAATGGAAATACAACTATTAACGTAAACCCAGCAGGTATTGGAACAGGGAATCAGGTGACCATCTACGTAGACGGCAACGCATACATAAATGGCAATATAACTTACGCTCCAACTAACTACGCCAACATTTCTGACATACCTTCTTTCCGACTTATAGTAAAAGGCAACATTTACGTAGCACCAACTGTCACGGAACTTCATGGCACCTTTGTGGCAGTAGATGACGGCTCGAATACTCGCGGTAAATTCTATACCTGTAGCGGTGACATTAGAGCGCCAACACAGGCAGAGCTCGAGACTCCTTGTCGTTGGAACTTCCTCACGGTCTATGGCTCAGTCATTGCGGACACCATCAAGTTAAATCGTACTGGCGGTACATTGTCTAATGCTAATGTCAGTGATGCATATAACCACAATACTCATATGGGAGCTGGCACCGGCCCAGCAGAACGCTTCATCTACACACCAGAATCCTGGCTAACTAGTGAGTTCAATACTGGTGGTGACGCAGGTTCCTACAAAAACCAGCCACCTGTGCTGTAGGGTTGTGGAGAAATGGTTTGTTTACGAAAAGCTTATGCTATACTTATTTTAAACATGAATTCCATGTTAAGGATATCCGGGATTCATATAAGTGGGCAATATGATACAGACAAGCACTAAAAATATACAAGAAAGTTGCACTAGATGAGTCTTATTAGTGGTGTTTCTGACTTTTTCGGACTAGATATTGGCACTACGGCGGTCAGGCTTGTGAACTTAAAGGGTAGCGGGCCGGTAAAGTCATTAGCTAGATATGCCTATGCACCGATAGATAGCAAAATCTCTCTAAGTGATGCCAAATCAGACCAGCAGAAGCTTGCTGGAGTTGTTAGAGATTTATTGTCCGAGTCTAGGCTGTTGACCAGAAACGTTGCGGTTGGATTGCCGTCACAAAAAGTTTTTACAACAGTTGTTGATATTGACAAATTGCCAGCAGGTGAGCTTGCCAAGTCTATTCATTATCAGGCTGATTCTCTGATACCAACACCAGTTGATTCGTCCAAGATGGATTGGGCTGTGATTGGGGATTCGCCGAAGGATAGCAATAAAGTAGAGCTGTTATTGACTAGTGTTGCAAACGAATTCATTGAAAATAGACTAGATATGTTGGAGTCGATTGGGCTGAATGTTATTTCTTTTGAGCCGGATAATTTGGCGTTGACACGTGCAATGTTGGCACCCGATGCTACATTGCCACAGATGGTGCTAGACATCGGCAACAAGAGTACAGATTTGGTCATTGCTATGAACGGTGCTCCTCGTTTGACTCGCTCAATACCCACAGGATCAGAAGCAATTATTCGTTCTGCCGTACAAAACTTGAATATCGATGACAAGCAAGCGGAACAATTTGTGTTCAAATTTGGACTAAGCAAAGAAAAGCTAGAAGGGCAGATATATCAGTCTATTATTGGTACGGTTGATTTGCTCGCCGGTGAGATTGAGAAATCAATCAAGTTCTTTCAGACTAGATATGGCGATGTAAAGCTAGACCGAATTATTGTGACCGGAGGGGCTTCGGCCCTACCAGAGTTTCCATTATATATTGCCAATAAGTTTGCCATCAGCGTAGAAATTGGTAATGCGTGGCGCAATGTTAGCTTCTCGCCAGATAAGCAGAATGAACTTCTGACGGTATCAAATCACTTTGGTGTAGCGGCTGGACTCGCGGAGAGGGCGGAGTAAAGTATGATTCAGTTCAATCTACTACCTGACGTAAAGCTAGAGTATGTAAAGGCAAAGCGGGCCAAGCATTTGGTGGTTCTCGTTTCTGTTGTTCTTGCATCGCTGGCTGTTGGGGTGATGATGATATTATTTTTTGGGGTAAATGTCGTCCAAAAAAGACACCTAAACAACTTGAGCAAGGATATTACCGAAAAGAGTGATCAACTCAAGCAAGAAAAAGACATAGACAAGATTCTAACGGTTCAGAATCAACTAAATAATCTGAATCAGTTGCATGATGCAAAGCCTGCAGCAGAGAGGCTGGGCGATTATCTGGAGAAGGTAACCCCACATGATGTAGCCATATCAACTCTTTCTGTAGATTTTGGTGGCAACACACTAAAGTTTGAAGGCAAGGCAAAATCGGTTAAATCTGTAAACCAGATGATTGATACAATGAAGTTTGCCGAATACAAACTGACCGAAAAAGGCGAGGATGGTAAATCTACGACAACAACTGGTAGTGCATTTTCCAGTGTGGTTCTTGCCTCTTTTGATAGAGCTGATGGAGAAGAAGACATGCCCGTGACTTACGAGATTACTGCTAATTTTGATCCACTTATCTTCAACGTCACCAAGAAGATCTCACTACAAATACCTGTATCAAAGATTACTACTCAGTCGATTACGGAACGCCCTACGCCTCTCTTTCAGCCTGCACCTACTAGTAAACCGGAGGGTCAATAATCATGGCAAAGGGTACTCAGCGTCTTTCTACAAAGAGGATACAGATAGATAAGGCCAACTCGGTTATTGTGGCTGCAGTGGGGACGGCGGCATTTCTGATCGCTTTTTCTTTGGTGTCTACCAAGTCGTTGTTAGCTAGAAGGGCATACCAAGAAAAAGTAGCGAACTCTAGAGAGCAGGCTAGGGATGAACTAGAAAAGAATATCAATGCTGTGAACGATCTAAAGACTCGTTACTATGAATTCGTGGGCAGAAGCGAGAATATTATCAAAGGGTCTAGTACTGGTAAGGGACCACGTGATGGGGATAACGCACGTATTATTCTGGATGCTCTACCAAGTAAATATGACTACCCAGCTTTGGCGTCTAGTCTCGAGAAAATCCTCAAGGATAAGGGGTATACCATACATTCAATGTCTGGTATTGACCAAGAGATAGAACAAAACAGCTCTCAGACAGATGCCGTACAACAGGCTGTTGAGATGCCTTTCGAGCTTACGGCAGGAGGGTCGTATAGAGGTATCGTTGATTTGCTAGTTGAATTCCGACGCTCTATTCGTCCGTTGCATATACAGACATTGAGTTTTGAAGCAGGTGAAGAAGATGTCGATTCTATAAAACTTACTATCCAAGGAAAGTCGTACTATCAGCCGCAACGAACCTTAAACATATCAGAGGAGATTGTGCAGTGAAGCAAAAAGACATAGCCTTGATAATAGTGATTGTGTTCATTAGCGGTGTGTCGTCATATTTTATCTCGAATAAGTTCATTAGCTCACCTAAGCATGATCTGAAGTCGGCCAAGGTAGAGCCTATTACATCTGAATTTTCTGAGCCTAGCACAGCGTACTACAATGACAAATCAATCAATCCGACCCAGTTGATAAAGATTGACGACAATAACAACGATAAACCGTTTACCAAAGGTCAGTAATTTTGTTGCAAACGTGAGGAATACCAAAAAATGAGTGTTTTATCGGCAGAGGCCCAAAAGCAAGTCGAAGATAAACTGGTTGCCGATAAGCTTGTTAGTGCAACCGAGCTTGCGAATATCAAGAAAAAAGCCGAAGCAGACAACAAGCCCTTTATGAGCTTGCTTGTGGCTGATAGTAAACTAACCAACGAGCAACTTACTAGGACAATAGCCAAAGTTACAAAGGTTCCATACGTAAACCTAACAAATGCACAGATAGATCAAGACATTTTATCCTTGTTGCCAAAAGATATAGCTGAGCGCTATATGGCTGTGCCACTAGGCGAAATGCAACGTCGTTTAGTGGTGGCAATGTTGGACGCTGGCAACGTTCAGGCCGTTGACTTCCTGGCCAATAAGATTGGTCGGCCACTCAAGGTGTATGCCGCCAGCGAAGAGGGTATCCGTAGTGTCATCAAGCAATACGAAGGCGCAAGTCTCGGCAAAGAGATGGAGGCTGCGCTTGGTGCACAGCAACAGCAGGATCAGCAAGCACAAGAGGAAGAAAAAGCCAACAAACCAAAGGTCAAGCAAAACACCAAAATTCAAACCATAGTTCAGGATTCTCCAATCAGCAAAGCACTGTCTACTATCCTAGACTATGCTGCCAAGAATAGAGCGAGCGATATTCATATTGAACCACTTGAGCATGAGCTAAAGATTCGCTGTCGAATTGACGGTGTACTTCGTGAAATAATGAAGCTACCAAAGAGTACCGAACCACCGCTGGTGTCTAGAATCAAAATTCTGGCAAACCTCAAGATCGATGAACATCGTATTCCGCAGGATGGTCAGTTTACGATTCAGTCGGATGACAAGGCTATCGACCTTCGTATTGCTATATCTCCGGTTGTTTGGGGAGAGCAGGTGGTTATTCGTCTGTTGGATAAATCTGGCACAACCCTCAAGCTAGAAGACATGGGTTACAAAGGTCGAGCACTTCGTGCTATTCGCGAGGGAGTGAAGTCTTCAAACGGCATGGTACTCACCTCTGGCCCAACTGGTTCGGGGAAGTCGACTTCCATGTATGCACTAATCCAAGAAATCATGAGTGACGGTATCAATATAGTTACCCTAGAAGACCCTGTTGAGTATAAGGTGGGCGGAGTGAATCAAATTCAGGTTAATGCAGACGTTGGTTTAACATTTGCTGCCGGCTTGAGGTCAATACTGCGCCAAGACCCAGATGTTGTCATGGTCGGTGAGATTCGAGACAAAGAAACTGCTCAGTTGGCTGTTCAGGCCGCTTTGACTGGACACCTTGTCTTTAGCACGCTGCACACAAACTCTGCAGCCGGTATTCTGCCTAGACTTTTGGATATGGGCATAGAACCGTTTTTGATTGCGAGTACTGTAAGAACGGTCATTGGACAGCGTTTGGTGCGCAGAATAAACGATGAGGGAAAGCAGAGCTATCAATCGGAACCAGCCGAGACAGAAGCCCTGCAGAGTGTTCTCGGTAAGCTGTTGCCCGACAAAGAGTCTGGAGTTGCGGCTGCTGCAAAAGATCTTGGTTATGAAAGCTTGCCACTGAGGGGGCAAAACGCTTATACTTTGTTTAAGGGCACAGATAGTCCTGCTTCTCCTGGAGGGTACAAGGGTCGAATGGGGTTATACGAAGTATTTCCAATATCCGACACTATCAAATCACTAATTCTCAAGCGAGCAACAAGTTCTGAGATACAAAAGGTTGCCGAAACAGAAGGGATGGTGAGTATGAGAGAAGATGGCTATCTCAAGGCCTTAGCAGGCTACACAACATTATCAGAGGTCAACCGCGTTGCGGCTGCCGATAACGCATAGCGACAAGAGGGGTGGGTAGAATAATATGGCAGGACAGCAACCAAGAATAGAAATCCTCCTAGAGGAAGTTATCAAAAAGAAAGCATCCGACCTTCATATTCAGGTGGGTTTGCCACCGATGCTTCGTGTCGACGGTCAACTGCTGGCTATATCCGGCACAGAAACCCTGACGGAAGAAACGGTAGAGGCGTTGATTTTCGCTATACTCGATGAGGATCAAAAGCAGATTTTGCTCAAGGACAAGGAATTTGACTTCAGCTTTGCCTTTGGCGATTTAGGACGGTTTCGTGTCAACGCTTTTCACGAAAGAGGAAACCTGGCGGCTGCACTTCGATTAATACCAAACGAAATTCTGACCATAGAACAGCTTGGCTTACCGCAGACAGTCAATAAGTTTGCAGAGTACCCTAGAGGCTTGGTGTTAGTGACAGGACCAACTGGTTCTGGTAAGTCTACGACTTTGGCGGCTCTTTTGCACAAGATCAATATGGAGCGCGCAACTCATGTTGTAACCATCGAAGACCCGATCGAGTTTACCCACACGTCCCAGAAGTCGGTGATTGTTCAGCGAGAAGTGCACTATGACACGTATTCATTCTCTGCGGCGCTTCGTTCAAGTTTGCGTCAGGATCCTGATGTGGTGCTAATCGGTGAGATGCGCGACCTAGAGACAATCGCTGCCGCTATCACCATTGCCGAAACAGGTCACCTCGTATTTGCAACTTTGCACACCAATTCAGCTGCGCAGTCGATTGATCGTATGATAGACGTTTTCCCACCACACCAACAGCCGCAGGTACGTTCGCAGTTGGCCAACATTCTGATGGCGATATGCGCACAGCGTCTGGTACCAGCAATTGGTGGGGGCAGGATTGCGGCGGCAGAAATCTTGGTTGCTACGCCTGCAGTACGTAACATTATCCGAGAAGGCAAGAGCCATCAGCTGGAAGCAGTTATTCAGACTGGTGCAGAGTTTGGCATGCAGTCTATGGACAGGACGCTGGCCACGCTTATTCACAACGGTACAATCACTTATGATGAGGCACGTATGGTAGCCGTAGATATCGACGAGCTAGATAGGCTCATGAGAGGTTAATGACGGAATAATTCGATGCTTACATACAAATATACAGCCCGAGACGTAGCCACTGGCAAAAAGATGACTGCCGAAGTTCAGGCGGCCAGCGAGCAGGCGGCTGCCAAGTTGTTGCGCGACCAAGGCCTATCACCAATTGACATTACGCCATTGACAGACGGCGGCAGTAACCCGTTAGCGCGTTTCAAAAACCGTATCACTATCAAAGATAAAATCTTGTTCTCCAGACAGCTGTCGACGCTGATTAATGCTGGCCTGCCGTTAGTACAGTCGCTCCGCACAGTTATGGGTCAAACGCAGAACAAGGCCTTCAAAGTCGTGATTACTGGGGTGATTACAGATGTCGAGTCAGGGCAGGCGTTATCAGTGGCGCTAGGCAAATACCCAAGGGTGTTCAATGATATTTATGTTAGTCTTGTTGCCGCAGGTGAGACTTCCGGTACCCTAGACAAATCCCTGGAGCGTCTGGCAAATCAGCAGGAGAAAGATGCCGAGATACTTAGTAAGGTAAAAGGCGCTATGGTTTATCCGGTTATTGTTCTAGCAGTCATGGGCTTGGTTATAGGCTTTATGCTCGTCAAAGTAATGCCACAAGTACAGTCGCTTTATGATGGTATGGGTGGTGGGGCACAACTTCCGTTCATTACCCGAATTTTGTTAACCGTATCGAACCTGCTGATTAGGTTTTGGTATGTAGCGGTTATTCTCATTATTATATCTGGATTTTTGGTATCACGCTGGGCAAGAACATTTGGTGGCAAACGCTATATAGATAAACTCAAGATGCGCACGCCACCTTTAGCAAGCTTGTTTATGAAGATGTATATGGCGCGTTTTGCTAGGACTGGTACAACTCTTGTAGCCAGTGGTGTACCACTAATTCAGGTGCTAGAGATCACGTCCAAGAGTATCAGCAATGTACACCTAGAAGAGTCTATCAAGCGAGCTATAGAAAAGGTCAAGGGCGGTAAGGCTCTCTCTGAATCAATTTCAAATGACCCAAACTTCTTGCCATTAGTGCCAGATATGTTGCGCATAGGTGAGCAGTCTGGCGCAATAGAGCAAATGATGGAAAAGACGGCAGACTATTACGAAAAAGAAGTAGACAACGAGATTAAGGCGATATCTACGATCATTGAGCCTATACTTATGGTCCTACTGGGCGTAGTCGCGTTTATCATTGTGGCCGCTGTGCTGTTGCCAATCTATAGCCTTGCGGGCAAAGGAATAAGTGCCTAACAGCTGTAGAGGCAGTTATGCACAGGTTGAAATGCCTATGACATAAAATGCTTGTGTTTTTGGTTACGAATGATTATCATTCTTCTATGAGTAACAATAATAAAGTGTCTCAGGGGGGCTCTAGTACTATGTATAAAAATCTAAAAAGTAAAAATCAAGGCTTCACCATTATCGAAGTCCTTATCGTCTTGGCTATTGCCGGACTGATCATGTTGATTGTGTTCTTGGCCGTGCCTGCATTGCAACGAAATAGTCGAAACAATGCACGTAATAGTGACGGATCGCGATGGGTTTCTGCAGTTACAGAGTGTCTATCTAATAGAAATTACCAAACTGGCAGTTGTGATAGTGTTGCTGAGCTAAATCTGGGAACGCTTAATCACATCACAGCGTTGGGTGGGCCAAGTATGACCGCGGCATCTATAACATTTAACCAGCAGTGTAACACCGCAGGATCAGATAATGGTGGTGCAGGAACTAGTGATAGAAACTTTACTATTGTTCGGATAGTATAAACTGCGCGAGTATTTCTCGCGCAGTTTATTATTTGTCAATATTTCAATCTTGTATCAATTACATTATGTATATACTGTAGAGGTATGATCGTGTTCGTTATGTTTATTCTGGGTCTTTGCTTCGGAAGTTTTGTAAATGCTTTTGTTTGGCGTTTACATGAGTTTCAGACTAAAAAACTCAGCACAAAGCAAAAGAAAGCCCTTTCGCCGCTAAATGGCAGGTCTATGTGTACAAACTGTCGTCACGAGCTTGCCTGGTACGACCTGTTGCCCGTTGTTAGCTGGGTCTCTCTAGGTGGCAAATGTCGCTATTGTCGTAAAGCAATTAGCCGGCAGTATCCGCTAGTAGAGATTGTTACCGCTTGTTTGTTTGTGTTGTCTTTTGCTGTATGGCCATTTGGATTTAGTGCTACAGGGACAGCGTTGTTTGTGGTTTGGCTGATATTTCTCGTGGCATTTATGGCATTGGCGGTATACGACATTCGTTGGATGGAGCTACCGAATAAGATAGTTTATCCACTTCTAGGGCTTGGGGCGTTGCAAGTTGTCTTGCGCATGGCTCATTCTGGGGAAGTTGTCGGTACGCTATTGGGTGCGTTGTTTGGTTTTGTGGCTATTGGCGGGCTGTTTTGGACACTGTTTCAGGTCTCTGATGGGAAATGGATTGGCGGTGGTGACGTAAAGCTTGCTTTTGTCATTGGCCCTCTGGTTGCTTCCGGGGCACTTAGCCTGATGGTAATTTTCTTTGCCTCACTGCTAGGTACTGTATTCTCGATGCCGTACATGGTTCGCGGCAAACTAAAGACAGGTAGTCGCATACCGTTCGGGCCGTTTTTGATTGTCGCTACAATCATCGTCTATCTCTTCGGTAGGCGCATCCTGGAGTGGTATCTGCAGGGTATGCTGTAAACGCCAAGTATTTTATGCACAAATCCCTGTTGTATTTAGTGCTTATGCTATATACTTATTCGTATGTTAGGCCGTGGGAGCCATATTAGACAAAACGACAAGCTTTCTGGCAGTATGCCCAGGGTTTTTAGTAGAACTTCGTCAGGAGCGAAGGGATATACGATTACCGAGGTGATGATCTTCTTGGCAGTTACATCGGGAATTTTCGCTATGGTCGCAACAACTTTTAACCAACGACAAAAAAACACTGAATTCAGTACTGCAGCAAGAGAAGTCGAATCTCAGGTGCAGGACATTGCGAATGACATATCTACTGGCTATGCTGCAAGTGGAGGCAATATTAGATGTGTTGTAACTTCAGGTGTGCCTACGATAACCTCAGATCCTACCCAGCAGCAAGGAACAAATGACCAGTGTATTTTGGTCGGTAGGGTTATTCACTTTGTTGTTGGCGGTAGCTCAGGGGAATTCTATGATACGTATTCAGTTGCCGGTGCTAGGCGCGCAGGTATAGGAACGGCCAATGAGCACGATGTGGTCGATTATACCGAAGCTCGGCCAAGGGCAATCACTCAATCAAGGCAAAGCATACGTTTACCAAAGGGCCTTATTGTAAAGGGTATGAAGTCTGGTGCTAGTGATATTCAAGGAGTTGGCTTCTTTACGACTTTTGGGGGAGGTGTTTCCGCCAATCCGTCTGCGCTTTCGATAAATCTGATACCCCTGACAGAAACTGGCGGAGGGTCATCTCAAGTCCGAATGCAAAATGCAATCGGATGGATAGATAATGGAACAGCTATTAACCCACCGAATGGTGTGACTGTATGTATGGATGGTGACGGTACGAACCAACGCGCTTTGCTCAAAATTGGCACGCAAAGCAGTAGACTGACCACTGAAGTGGTAATGGAGAGCGGTGCATGCGCAGCAATAGGCTATTGAAGCCCCTGGGCTCTAAAGGGGATACGATTATTGAGGTGTTGCTAGCAATTGCCATTGTATCTGCAGTTCTGGGTGGCGCCTTTGTGTCTGCTAATAGGTCTTTGCAGGGTACTCGTGTGTCGTTGGAGAGGTCCGAGGCAACTAAGCTTGTTCAGGGACAGGCAGAGCTCCTTGGCGCGGCTAGCAGTGATCCGGCTACTTCTGCTGATATATTTAATAATGTAGCAGTTAACAGCTCGTTTTTCCTACAGAATAATCTACAAAGGGGTGGGGGTTCTTCGTATACTGATGGAATATATAGAATTTCGATTACGCGCGAGCCGGCATCTTCGTTTAGGATTCACGCAACCTGGCAGAAGGTCGGCAGTGGTACTACGGAACAAATGTTTATTAGGTACAGGGTATATCCAAATCCATGAAGCATTTAAAACTACATATTCAGTCTGGGTTTACTCTTGTTGAGCTAATGATCGCAACTGCGGTCTTTGCAACCGTACTATTACTGTGTACATACGGTTTACTAGAGATCGGACGTTCGTATTATAAAGGCGCCACCATCAGCAGGACTCAAGAAACTGCTCGAGTAATTGCCGATGATGTAGTAGAAGCAATTCAGTTTGGTTCCGGAGAAGTTTTCTCTGGTACGAATTGGTACTGTGTAGGCAATAAGCGATATAGCTTTGTACTAAACACACAGCGCCGTGATACTGCACCAACCAGGGCACATGTTCTTATATCTGATACGGTATCTTCGTGCAGTAGTACAATAGGAAGAAATAATTCAGTCGATACTACAAATATTTCTGGCACAGATGCAAAAGAACTGATGAATATGCGTATGCGCCTTGATTCTTTCCAGATAACTCAGATTGCTGGTAGCGACGATCTATATCAAGTCAGAGTTCGTGTTATCAGTGGTGATGACGATATGATAGAAACGGTTGCTGGTCAAAATGTCTGCAGGAATGATCGATTGACTTCGCAGTTTTGTGCTGTCGCCGAATTAAATACAGTGGCAAGAAAAAGGATATAACATGGAGATGAGTATGAGCAGAGGCAAGTTGTTATCAAACCAACAAGGGTTAGTATCATTTTTGGTTGTTACTGTCATTATGCTTATATCGACTTTAATCGTGATGTCATATGCTCGAGTAGTGCAACGTGAGCAAGTGCAGACGCTGGATCGCCAGCTCAATATTCAAGCTTTGTATGCTGCAGAGTCTGGAGTGAATGATGCAATGAATGCCCTTGCTTCCAACGCTTCGTTGGCAAATGGTGCCTATAGCGATTGTGATGACTTCAGTAACGCCGCATCTCTGAATACAAACCTGGGTGATGGGGTTTCGTACTCTTGTCTATTGGTAGATGCATCGCCAACTAGACTGGACTATGATGGCGTAAATACCAATAGCTCAACGGTAATTCCTCTGCGAGTATCAACGGGCAGTAATATCAATACTATAGAGATATCCTGGGACAGCGATGTATCTAGCCCGGTGACTACAGGTTGTGACAACAATCCGAACATGCCATTACCAGCGACTTGGCCCGGTAATTGCGATATAGGCATGATTCGTTTCGAGCTACTACCATTCACTAGTATGAGCAGAGATGATATGATTTCGCGAACAGCAGTAGGGTTTTTGAAGCCATTTACATCAAATGTCTCAAACACTAGGCAGTTGAGTTTTTTTCAGCAGGGCACAGTTGGCGACAAAGGCGAAATTGTTGGCGTGCGGTGTAACGGCACAAATCCTAGAAGATGTGTATTCCGTATCACGGATGTTAACGTAAGTCAGGCTTACCTTCGAGTAAAGTCCGTATATAGAAATACGCCATTGACTATCAGGGCATTTGATAATGGTGCCCCCTCTACACCCTTGGGGCTTCACGGTGCGCAGATAGCTTTTGACGTTACAGGTAGGGCGTCGGGTGTCGTAAAACGTATTAAGGTCAATAAGCAAGTGCCAAACGGCAATACAGGAATTGCCCCTGAGTTTGCACTGCAGTCGAAGAATACTCTTTGCAAACAGTTCACATTTAGACCTGGAGCGGTATCGCCAAACGACGGTACTATATGTGATCCAACCGCCCCGTAGTCTTGTGCTAATTATGGCTTCTGTGAAATCTACTATGTACGTCCTTTAAGTGTGGATCTGTAACGTGTGTATATATTTGGGTTGTAGATATGTTGCTATGGCCAAGCATGGCTTGTACAGAACGTATATCTGCGCCGTTCATGAGTAGATCAGTTGCAAACGAATGACGCAGGGTGTGTGGACTGACGTGTTTTGTAATCCCGGCCAGCAGGGCATAGCGAGCCACCATGCGCTGAATGCTCCTTGCGGTCAGTCTGTGGTAGTTTCCGGTTAGGTCTACCTTTTTGCTACCGCTGTATCTAATGAAGAGTGGCTTGGTGGTGTCGGAGCGTTTGTCGATATATTTTTGTACCCAATCTGCTGCCTCTGTGCTAATGAATACTGGTCGGTCTTTTTGGCCTTTGCCACGTACCATAAACTCCTTGCGCTTCAGGTTGATGTGGCCCCTATCTAGTCCAACTAATTCGGATACACGTAGCCCTGAAGAAAAAAGTAGTTCAAGGATAGCTCTGTCACGTAGTCCCGGCAAAGTCGAAGTATCTGGCTGTTCAAATATCCTGAGTAGTTCTTCTTGGGTCAGAAAGGTGACTTGCTTTCTCTTAGTTCTAGCCAGCTCAATCTTGTCCGCGGTAAGGGTAGGTATGTCTCGTTTGGCACAAAATTTCAAAAAGCTACGTAGAGCAATTAGGTGGTAGTTTGTAGTTGTCTTACTAAGCTCATCACTCGTATTGGTGCCTAGTCGGTTGAGCCAAAGGCGCCATTTGCGCACAAGCTCCTTGTCTATATCAGACACTTTGATGTCTCCAGCAAAGTCGATGAGCCTAGTCAGGTAATGATCGTAGTTCGCAAGGGTTTTGTTGGAACGGTTTTGTTCAATTTCTAGATATTCAAGGAAATCGGTTTTGGCTTTGGCAAATAGCATAACAACTATATTGTACGTCATGCATCAGTAAACTTCATCTGATATACTTAGTACAAAATTTAACAAGAAGGAAATGATATGGAACGAACTTTGATTATTCTAAAACCAGATGCGGTCAAGCGTGGGCTGTCTGGTGAAATTTTGTCTAGGTTTGAGCGAGCTGGCCTAAAGATTATCGGCGCCAAGATGTTGAGCCCAGACTATGAGCAGTTCTTTCAACACTACGAGGGCATCAGCAAGATGGTTTCTCGTAGAGGTAAAGAAGCCTTTGATGTAACTCTAGAGATGATGCAAGAAGGTCCAGTAATTGCCTTTGTGCTAGAGGGCATAGGTGCAGTTGCCTTAGTACGCAAGATGGTGGGCGACACCGAGCCTCAGAAAGCGTTGCCGGGCACTATTCGTGGCGACTACGCGCATATGGGCTTTGACTACGCCAACAAAGAGGGCATTGGCGTTCCAAATGTTGTTCACGCCTCTGGTAATGTCGAAGAAGCTGATCAAGAGATATCGCATTGGTTTAGCGAAAGTGAACTGTTCGACTACAAAACAGTTCACGAAGAGTATACGCAGGCCAAAAAACGCACTCGCAAGTAGTGCTACACAGAGTACTATAAGTGTCATTTAGGAGGGGTGTACGGAATGCAGACTGAGTATAATACCGAGAGCAGCGATACAAATATTCCTCAGAACAGTGTTTCTCAAAATTCTCAGCCTAACTCGCAGTTTCCTCTGTCGGCGAGCGAACTAGGCTATTCAGATATACAAGCAAGTCGACCACCTATAAATCGCAAGAAGTTAATTGTGGGCGGAATTCTTGTTTTTGGAGTGTTGGTGATGCTTTTTGGTTCGTTGTTATTTATGAATGTTATTTCTTTCAGTAAGTTCAAATCTATTTCTTACGACAGCAATGGTTTTCATTACAGGTTAGATTTCTATGGTAGGCATAAGTCTGGCCATCTAAGTTCTGGGAGTGAACAGTTGATATCACGGGTTTCTGTACAGAATAAAATGCCAATTAGTGTTTCTATTACTTCTAACACGAATGCCACTGGATACAGTATGATAAAAAACTGCGCAAATTTTAAAAAGCTTTTTAGTGTATATAACGAAAAGCTAAAGCAAGACATTGCTGTGTGTGATGCCGCGGGCAGTAGCCCCCAATACGCAGGCGGTGTTTACTTAGCGGGTTTTGTTTATGATGATGCCTATCATGTTATTACCATTGCTCAGGATTATAGTCAGGCTGACCTTTCCGATCAAAATGCAGCCAAGGCAACTCTGAAGAGATTTGGTCTAGATGTTTACCACGAAGATATCAAAAAGATAGTAGCTTCCATAGAAATTAAGTAATTTTTCAACTAAGTGCGATGATGATTTTGGTGATCCGGGAGGGATTCGAACCCCCGACGCCCGCCTTAGGACGGCGGCGCTCTATCCAGCTGAGCTACCGGACCACAACTAAGGTATAAGTATACTCACAATTAAGGTAAAATAAACCCATGACTTCGCCAAAGACAAAAAACGAAACACCTCAACAGTTTGCCGATCAACTTGATGGGGAAGAAGTGCTTCTAATGTTTCGTAAACATCCTGTAGTCATGCGCAAGGGCTTGGTTCTTGGTATGTTTGGGCCTCTGGTTGGTGTTTTGCCGGCTGCAATATGGCCAACACTGGGTTTTGGATGGTTCTTTGGGGGGTTACTTGGAGGGGTAATTTTAGGCTTCTTAATTCTGTTTCCGTACTGGATAAACTGGTACTACAGCATCTACATCGTCACCGATCAGAGATTTATACAAATAAGTCAAAAAGGTCTATTTAGCAAAAGTTTTGTAGACATTAGCCTTAAACAGATACAGAGTCTGAATTACCAGATTAAAGGACTACAGGCAACGCTACTTGGTTATGGTACAATACTCGTACAGACCTATATGGGAGACTTGGTCATTCATGAAGTACATCATCCGGCCAAGTTGTATAAACAGCTTATAACGATCATGCGAGACAAAGGCATAGAACCAGAAGCAATGACACCAGCAATTGATGAAGAGGAAGCGATAGATCTTGAAGAAGAAAATTAAAAAGTTACTCGACAAACGTCCACGTCGTAAACAAGGTACGGATATTCGTGATAATGCACCACGAATCACCAATGAAACTGTAGCAGCCCACCGTGAAGAAGTGTTAGGGACTGCGCGTAAGTATATTTACCCACTTCAGCATTCCAAGCACCGCATTGTTCTGATATCAACCGGCCTTTTTATTGTCACTGTCGTGGTGTTCTTTACATA
>WBZM01001117.1_pt1 | contig 29131 bp, 27 predicted proteins | sample 5204271 | NCBI WGS metagenome assembly WBZM01 (sample SAMN12344346, study PRJNA552823) | activated sludge metagenome | biome: Activated sludge suspended growth; feature: Nitrification reactor; material: Wastewater; isolation source: activated sludge from nitrification reactor of wastewater... | reverse complement strand
GTTCTCGATCTGGACCGAGAGCCTGCGCCACATGGCCGAGAACGGCAAGGGCAACGTGCTGTTCCTCGACGGCTCGCCCGAGGGCATGGAGAAGCAGATGCGCGACCTGGTCGCGATGCAGCAGCTGCGCATGGTCGCGCCGCCGCCCCCGCCGCCGCAGCTGCCCCGGGCCTGATCAGCGGGCGACGAACAACCGCACGTCGCGGTCGGCGTCGGCGCCGGCCATCGCGTGTCGCACCTGCGAGCCGCCGAACCGCTCGGCCACCTCGCGGTGCCACCACGCCAGCGATCCCGGTTCGGCCCGATGGTGGTGCACCCGGGTGCGGATCTCGACCGTGCCACCGGCGTGGCGGATCAGTTCGATCGAGCGACGCTCGCTCGGCCAGTCGATGATCGACGCGGTCGTGATCTCCCAGAACCCACCGGCGGCGCCCGGTCGCGGCGTGATCCGGTGGATGTGCCGGTGGCCGGTGAGCCACAGCACCACGCACGGGTGGCGGTGCACGATCTCGAGCAGCGGTGGCGCGAGCACCCGATCGGGGTCGTCGCCACGTTCGTTGACGAGCGAGTCGACGCCGTGGTGGCTGGCGAGCACCACCAGCCGGCCCTCGCGGTCGGCCTGGTCGAGCTGTTCGTCGAGCCAGCGGAGCTGGAAGCGACCGATGCTGCCCTGGTAGTCGGCGTGCGGGTGATTGGTGTCGAGCACGACCAGGGTGAACGCCGCCAGTCGCACCATCGTGTCGGCGCGGCCGGTCTCGGTGCGGCCGTGCCAGCCGAGGGCCCCGGCCATCGCGTGGGCGGCGATCCAGTCGTCGAGCGTGATCGCCCGACGGGCGGCGTCGGCGACGACCGGCCGATCGCCGACGCCCAGGAAGGCGCTCGGGTCGTCGACGAACAAGGTGAGCGCGTCGTCGGGTTCGAAATCGGGCGGCGGCAACAGCGCCTTGCGATCGCCGACCGCCGCTCGGTGCAGTTGCTCGTCGACGAACGACGTGCCCTGGCAGAGCAGGTCGTGGTTGCCGGGCATGCTCGTCCACGGCATGCCCAGACCGACCGACGAGATCGGCTCCGCGGTGCGCGTGAGGAAGTCGTCGATCACGGGGAACCCGCGTGGCTTCCAGGTGTCGTCGACCTCGCGTGACGGGCTCCAGTAGGGCCACGGCGCACCGTCGGTCGCGCCCCACGCGTCCTGAGCGCTGCCCCAGGCGGGCAACGACACGTCGCCGCCCGTGAGCAACCCGAGGTAGGCGTCGAGCTCGTTCCGCTGGGCGTTGTCGATGTTGTCGCCGGTGCACACCAGCAGGTCGAGGACGGCCTCGGCGCGGAGCTCGTCGACATGTCGGGCGACGGCCCACGGCACGAGCGTCTCCTGCGGCCGGTGCATGTGCAGCAGCGGTCGCCAACGCGGGTCGTGCGCGAGCGTCTCGATCCACTCGAAACGCATCGGGGACGCGGCGTCCATCACGTGCAGGTCGCTCACGTGGCCGAGCCGCGCGACGACCTCGCCGCGGCCCCCCGGGTCGTCCGCGAGATCGGTGCGGACGACGAAGGGAGGCGGGGTCGAGCGGACGTACTGACCGGGCGGCGGCGTGTGCGGCATGGCACCACCAGTGTGGCCGACGCCGGCCGCCCACGAGGAGACGCTGCGCGAGGCGATCGCTAGCCTCGGACCATGACCGTCGCCACCGAGCTGTTCCGTTTCGACGACAGTTTCGCCCGCGAGCTCGAGGGCATGTACGACCCCTGGCACGCCGCACCGGCACCCGAGCCGCACCTGGTGCTGCTGAACCGCGAGCTCGCCGCCGAGCTGGGCGTCGACGCCGACGCGCTCGCGACGTCCGACGGGCTGCAGGTGCTGGTGGGCAACGACGTGGTGCCCGGGTCACGTCCGCTCGCGATGGCGTACTCGGGACACCAGTTCGGCAACTACTCGCCGCTGCTGGGCGACGGTCGAGCGCTGCTGCTCGGCGAGGTGATCGACTCGGGCGGTCGACGGCGCGACGTGCACCTGAAGGGCTCCGGGCGCACGCGCTTCGCCCGCGGCGGCGACGGCAAGGCCGTGCTCGGCCCGATGCTGCGCGAGTACGTGATCGGCGAGGCGATGCACGCCCTCGGCATCCCCACCACCCGCGCACTCGCGGTGGTCGCCACCGGCGAGCGGGTCGCGCGTGAACGGCTGTTGCCGGGTGCTGTGCTGGTCCGTGTGGCGTCGAGCCATCTGCGTGTCGGATCATTCCAGTACGCCGCCGCCACGGGCGACCTCGGTCTGCTCCGTCGGCTGCTCGACCATGCGATCGCTCGCCACCACCCCGAGGCTGCCGAGGCGGACCGCCCGGCGCTCGCGTTCTTCGGAGCCGTGCTGCGCTCCCAGGCCCGGCTCGTGGCGCAGTGGATGCACGTCGGCTTCGTGCACGGCGTGATGAACACCGACAACACCACGATCTCGGGCGAGACCATCGACTACGGGCCGTGCGCGTTCATCGACCGTCACGATCCCGCCATGGTGTTCAGTTCGATCGATCACGGCGGGCGGTACGCGTACGGGAACCAACCGCGGGTGCTGCAGTGGAACCTGGCGCGGCTCGCCGAGGCCCTGCTGCCGCTGATCGACGACGACACGACACGGGCGGTCGAGCTCGCCACCGCCGAGCTCGTCACCTTCGACGAGCACTACGTCGCCGCGTGGCGCGCCGGCATGCGACGCAAGCTCGGGCTCGCCGAGCAGGTCGAGGGCGACGTCGACGTCGACGCGTTCGTCGACGCCGTGCCGGCGATGTTGACCGAGCATCGCATCGATCACACGCTGTTCTTCCGACGGCTCGCCGATGCCCTGCGCGGCGACGCCTCCCCGGTGCAGACCCTGTTCGTCGCCCCGGCCGTGTTCGAGGCATGGCAGGCCGACTGGCGGCGGCTGATCGGCGAGCGCAGCGTCGACGCGGTCGCCGCGTCGATGGACGCCGTGAACCCCGTCTACATCCCCCGCAACCACCAGGTCGAGGCAGCGCTGGAGGCAGCCACCGAAGGGGCCATGTCGCCGGTGACGGCGCTGCTCGACGTGCTTCGATCGCCGTTCGACGAGCGCCTGGGCCTCGAGGCGTACGCAGCGCCGGCGCCAGACGGAGCGCCCTTCCGCACGTTCTGCGGTACCTGAGGCGGCCGGTCAGTCGAGCCAGCGATCGATCCGGTCGAGCACCGAGTCGTCCTCGAGGACTGCGCAGAGCTCGACGAGTCGATCACGCCGGGCGCCTCGCCACTCGAGCGCGTCGAGGTGGGCGGGCACCGGCAGGTCGGTGCGCAGCTCCGACAGGTCTCGGCACAGCAGCGCCTCGTCCCGGTGCTCGCGCAACGACTCGGCCAGCCGTCGGCGGCCTCGGACAGCGACGTCCCAGTCGTCCGGATCGAGCGGGATGGCCGCCACCGTGCCGTACCGTCGCAGCAGCGCGGCCGACGACGTGAGCCCCCACCCGGGCACGCCGGGCAGGCCGTCGCTGCGGTCGCCCACCAGTGCGAACAGTTCGGGGATCTGCTGCGGTGCGACGCCGTACTTGGCCAGCACCGCGGGCTCGTCGGTGACCACGTCGCGGATGCGGTCGAGCACCACGATCCGGTCGTGACGCACACACTGGTCGAAGTCGTTGTCGGTCGAACAGATCACGACCTGCGCCACGTGTGGCAGTTCGGCGAACCGCGCTGCTGCGGTGGCGATGATCTCGTCGGCCTGGTACCTGCCGCTCGGCCACACGGGCACCCCGAGCGCGCGGACCGCGTCGGCGGCGAACCCGACCTGCGAGGCGATGAGCTGGTCGGGTGTGGCAGCCCTCGTGGCACCGGGCGGTGTGACCACCGAGTCGAAGGCGACCGCCACGTGCGACACGTCGGGTCGCCGCAGCAGCGAGGCCACGGTCGCGAGCACACCGCGAGCAGCACCCACCTCGCGGCCGGTCGAGGTGCGAGCCCGCGGCGCCCCGTGGAAGCAGCGGAACAGCTCGAAGGTGCCGTCGACCAGGTGTACACGCCGGCGGTGTCCCGAGTGGTCACCCAGCCCGTCGTTCTCGCCGTCGCCCATGTGCGCAGTCTCGCGGACCCTCCGGCCGTTCGCGAGCTCGCCGCCCTGCTTCGTTAGCGTCGGCCGCCATGACCTACGAGACCCTCGACTGGGCCGTCGACGACGGCATCTTGACCCTCACGCTGTCCCGGCCCGAGCAGCTCAACGCGTTCACGGTCGAGATGGCGGACGAGCTCGTGCACGCGTTCGAGCGAGCGAGCGACGACGACGAGGTGCGCGCCGTCATCGTCACCGGCGCAGGTCGGGCGTTCTGCGCCGGCATGGACCTGAGCGTCGGTGGCAACGTGTTCGGTCTGGACGAGACCCAGCAGCCCAGCATGGACGACCTGGTCGACCGGCTCGACGACCCCGCGATCGTCGCCGGCGTGCGCGACACCGGTGGGCGCGTGTCGCTCGCGATCTTCGCCTGCAAGAAGCCCGTGATCGGTGCGATCAACGGTCCGGCCGTCGGCATCGGCGCCACGATGACGCTGCCGATGGACGTGCGCATCGCGTCGGAGAAGGCCCGGATCGGGTTCGTGTTCGGTCGCATCGGGATCACGCCCGAGGCCTGCTCCACCTGGTTCCTGCCGCGCCTCGTCGGGCTGTCGCAGGCACTCGAGTGGTTCTACTCGGCCGACATCCTGGGACCGGACGAGGCGCTGCGCGGCGGTCTCGTGCGCGAGGTGGTGGCCCCCGACGACCTGTTGCCGTCAGCCCGTGCGTTGGCCGAGCGGTTCGTCCGGGGCAAGTCACCGGTCGCCGTCGCGATGACACGCCAGATGACCTACCGCAACGCCGGCGCCACCCACCCGATGACGGCGCACCAGGTGGACTCGCTGTCGATGTTCTACACCAGCATCGGAGACGGCAAGGAGGGGGTGCAGGCGTTCCTCGACAAGCGCGATCCGGCGTTCACCTCCAAGGCATCGGCGATGCCGCCCTTCTACGACGACTGGCAGGCCCGCTGACGCTCGGATCGGGCAGCGGTACGGTGCACCGATGGTCACGATCGACGACGTCGCTGCACTCGCCCACGCCTTCCCCGGCGTCACGGAGGGAACTCGCTGGGGCCATCGGACGTGGCAGGTGGGCAGGTCCGGGTTCGCCTGGGTGCGGCCGTTCAGCAAGGCCGACCTGAAGCGGTTCGGCGACGCCCCGGTCCCGTCGGGCGAGATCGTGGCGCTCCGGGTCGACGACCTCGGTGAGAAGGAGGCCGTGCTCGCCGCCGGTCGACCGGGGTTCTTCGACATCGCCCACTTCGCCGGCTACCCCGCCGTGCTGGTGCAGCTGTCGAAGGTCCGCGCTCGCGATCTCCGAGAGGCGATGGAGGACGCGTGGCTGGCGTGCGCCCCGCCGGCGGTGGCCGAGACGTGGCTCGCCGGGTCACGTCGACGCAGCCGGCGGCTCGAGGACTGACCTCCTGCCAGCTCCCGGGCGGCGTGCTGCATCGCTCGTTAGGGTGGCGCGATGGTCGAGCCGGTCGATCGATCGTGGTCGCGCAACCTGGCGGTCGGGTTGCTGCTCGCGGTGCCGGGTGTGGTGGCGACGGCACTCGCGTTCGACGGTGCGCGCGACGAGGCCCACGGGCGGGACGACCGGGCGGTGGCGGTCGTGGCCGAGCGCCTGTCGGCACGCCTGAGCGACGCGGTCACGTCGTTCGTCGGCATCGACGTGCTGGCGGCCGACGGTCAGGTCACCGCCGACGAGTTCGACGTGTTCGTCAGCGACATCCGTCAGGTCGCCGGCTTCACGGCGGTGGCGTTCGAACCCGTCGTCGCCGGCGACGAGATCGACGCGTGGGAGTCCGCGACAGGCCTAGCGATCACCGAGTCCGACGGCGCGGGCGGGTTCCGTGACGTCGCGCGCACCTCGGTGCACTACCCGGTGCAGTTCGTGTCGCCGGCGACGCAGGACAACCGCCGGGTCCTCGGCTTCGACGTGGGCAGCGACGAGGTGCGGCGATCCGGGGTCGACGAGGCGATGGCGGGGGAGGGGACCGCGCTCGCCGGACCGATCGCGCTGGCGGCGGACGGGCTGCCGGGCGTGTTCGTCATCCGCGCCGTGCGCGATCCGGTCGGGTCGGTCGTCGGCTTCGTGTCGAGCGGCATCGGCGTCGCCGATCTGGTCGAACTGGTCGACGACATCCCGCACCTCGCCGACATCGGCATCTCGATCGACGGCACGTTGGTCTCGGGTCGCCGCGGCGGCGACGCGACGGTGGCGTTCCCGCTCGGACGTCGCACCATCACCGTCTCGGGCAGCGACGCCCGCGGTGCGAACCTGTTCCTCCCGATCTCGCTCGGCGCGGCGACGGCGGTGGTGTGCGGGCTGGCCGAATGGTCGGCGATTCGGGGCCGCCGGGCACGTCGACGCGAGCGCGAGTTCGCCCAGCGCGAGGTCGACCTGCAGCGAGAGGTGGTGCAGACCCTGCAGCGCTCGCTGCTCACCGACACGCCGACGGTGCCCGGGTACGACCTCGCCGTCGCGTACCGCTCGGCGATGCGATCGGTGGGCATCGGCGGCGACTGGTACTCGGTGATCGAGCACGACGACGCGATCTTCGCGGTGGTCGGCGACATCGCCGGCCATGGTCCGGGGGCCGTGGCGATCATGGCCGAGGTGAAGACGATCATCCGACACCTGCTGTCGGCCGGCACGCCGATCGAGGTCGTGCTCGAGCACGCCGAACGGAGTCTCGAGCGACGCCGGGCATACGGGTCCGTGGTGATCGCCCGCATCGGCCGCTCGTGCGGTGAGGTCACGCTCGCCAACGCCGGCCACCCCTCGCCGATCGTGGTGGGCGCCGGGCGGGTCGTTCGGCTCGACACCGTACATCGGCCGTGGCTGGGGGTGCCCGGAGCGACGGCGCCGCTGACCCGGTTCGAGCTGGCGCCCGGCGACACCCTGCTGCTGTACACCGACGGTCTGATCGAGGAGCGTGGCGAACCGATCGATCGCAGCATCGACGCCTTGCTCGCTCGGACGGCCGTCGCCGCCACCGACGTGCACGCGCTCACCGAGCGCCTGCTCGACGAGCGCGACGCGGCACGCACCGATCTGACCGTCGACGACGACATCGCGATCCTCGCGATCCACCGACACGGCGGTTCGTGAGATCACATGGTCGGGGCGGGGGTGTGTTGTCTCAGGACATAGGAAAGGGGTGTCGCGAGACTTAGGAAACCCTTTGCCGGGTGTCCAAGGCGCGTCTGATCATCACCGCTGTTGTTCTCGAGGGCCGGTCGCAACGGTCGGTCGCCCGCGAGTACGACGTGTCCGAGGGCTGGGTGTCCAAACTGGTCGCCCGCTACCGCAACAACGGCGACGCTGCGTTCGAGCCACGCTCACGCCGCCCGCACACCTCACCATCGACCACCCCAGACACGACCCGTGCACTGATCGTCGAGCTCCGCCGCACCCTCACCACCGCCGGCTTGGACGCCGGCGCCGACACGATCATCTGGCACCTCGAACACCACCACCAGATCACCGTCTCCAGAGCCACCGTCTACCGCACGCTGCGAGCCGCGAACACGATCACCCCGCAACCCAAGAAGAAGCCGAAGGCCTCCTACATCCGCTTCCAGGCCGAACAGCCGAACGAGACCTGGCAGGCCGACTTCACCCACCACCGCCTCGCCGACGGCACCGACATCGAGATCCTCACCTGGCTCGACGACCACTCCCGCTACGCCCTCTCGGTCACCGCCCACCAACCCGTCACCGGCCCTGCGGTGATCGCCACCTTCCGCGCAGCGATCGAACGACACGGCACCCCCTACTCGACCTTGACCGACAACGGTCTCGTGTTCACCACACGCTTCGCCCAAGGCGGCCGCACCAGCCGCAACGGCTTCGAGACCGAACTCGCCCGTCTCCACGTCCGCCAGAAGAACTCGCGACCCAACCACCCCACCACCTGCGGCAAAGTCGAACGCTTCCAACACACGATGAAGACCTGGCTCCGCGCCCAACCACCCGCCGCCACCATCACCGACCTGCAACACCAGATCGACACCTTCACCGAGCTCTACAACCACCACCGCCCCACCGCTCACTCCCACACAGAGCCACCCCCGCCGCGATCTACAACACCCGCCCCAAAGCCACCCCCGACCACCACGACGACCCCCAGTTCCGCGTCCGACACGACCGCATCAACGACGGCAAGATCAGCGTCCGCATCAACGGCAACCTCCACCACATCGGCCTCGGACGGCCCCTCGACGGAACCCCCATCGTCGCCCTCATCCACGACCACGACATCCGCATCATCCACGCCACCACCGGCGAGATCATCCGCACCCTCACCATCGACCCCAACCGCCGCTACCACGGCACCGGAGCCCCTAAAGGCGGCCCCAAAGGACCCCGAAAAAGCAAACATCCCGAACCCTGATGAGGGTTCGGGACTTGCCGATGTCTCGCGACATCACAGTGGTCGGGGCGGGGAGATTTGAACTCCCGACCCCCTGTCTCGAGGTGCGGCGACGCGGGATCAGCCGTGGCTGTGGCGATGGTGGAGATCGGGCACATGTGGGTGCGCGTGCACGAGCGACTCATGGGCGTGAGGGTGCGTGTGACGTCCCGGATCGGCGACATCGGAGTGATGGCGATGGTGGCCGTCGTCGTGCGCGTGTTCGTGGTCGTGTGACAGCGACTCGTGCACGTGTTCGTGTTCGTGTCCGCTGCGCATCACGAACGAGACGCCGGCGACCGATCGCGAATGCGGTGGCCTCACGCCGTGCCACCGGATCGGCGAGCACGACCCACGACACCACGGCACCGACGAACGGCGCGGTGGCGAACACGAGCTGGCCTCGGGCGGCGCCCAACTCCCGAGCACCCGCCACCCACAGGGTGATCGACGCCCCGTACCCGAACGATCCGACCACCAGAGCCCAGACGATCGCCTTGCCCGCCGGCGGCTCCGCCGACACGAGACCGATCACGAGGTTCACGGACCCAGCGATCACGCCCTTCGCCAGCGTGATGTGTGCAGGTGCGATCTGATCGAGCGCAGCCGTGATGCTGTTGTCGAACGCCCAACACAGACAGGCAGCGGCGATCAGCACGGTACCCCATCGCAACGTCGGATCGCCCGACCAACCGAGGAGCAGCCCGCCCACGACCACCAGCGCGGTGCCGGCGGCGACGCGACGGCCGATGTGCTCATGGAAGAGCAGCCCGGCAACGAGCGTGGTGAAGACGAGCTCGAGGTTCAACAGCAGCGACGAAGTTGCAGCCGACACACGCTCGAGTCCGAGGGCCAACAGGACGGGACCGATCAGTCCGCCCAGCACCACCGCTCCCGCCAGCCGTGGCACCGACGCGCGCACCGCTGCGCCGGACGGACGCTGTCGGATCGACGCCGGAGCCACGGCGAGAGCGGCACCGAGGTAGAGGAGTCCGGCGAGCGTGAACGCTCCCATGTCGTCGGTCAGCCGCGACGCCAGCGGTGCGGAGACACCGAACAGCACCGCCGCGACCGAGCACCGCACGAACCCGGAGCGCGCAGCTGCGATCGTCATGTGCGTTCAGTCGATCAGATGGACGACCTGCTCGACGAATCGAGTCGCGCGATTGCTCTGCCGACGGCTCGCGAGCCGTCAGCCGCGGGCAGCGAGGAGGATGCGGAGATCGCCGAGGACGTCGTCGGTGGTGACGCCGAACGGCCAGGTGAGCACGACCTCGCCGGCGTCGTCGACGGCGAACATGGCGCCGGTGTGGGTGACCTCGATGGTGCCGTCGGCGGCGGTCGTCACGCTGTATGTGACACCGAAGGCGCTGGCTGCTGCGGCCAGCTGCGCCGGGTCGTCGCTGCGCAGCGCGTGACCGCCCGGCACGAAGCTCGAGACGTACTTGGGCATGATCTCGGCGGTGTCACGTGCCGGGTCGACGGAGACCATCGCGAGATCGACTCTGTCGCCGTCGTCGCCGAGCTGGTTCTTCGCCGATTTGACGATCGACAGCGTGGTCGGGCAGACGTCGGGGCACGAGGTGTAGCCGAAGTTCACGAGCAACAACTCGCCCGGCTCGGCCCGGAAACGGAAGTCGTCGTCAGGGTGCGAGGCATCGGGCATCGCGACCTCCACCACCGACTGCCGACCGGTGGGCGCATAGCCGATCAACGACCGTGCGGGTTCGTCGTCGCCGCAGGCCCCGATCGCGACCGCTGCGAGGAACAGCACCCCGATCGAACCTGCGATGCGAGCCGTTTTCGAGTCGTGAACCATCGCCGCCGACGCTAGCGGCCACGAGTGCGCCGCTGCACGAGGCGAAGGTCCTGTTCCCGGTGCCCGCCGTCAGCGCCACCTCACCTCGGTCCCGGCGCTCCGTCGGTCCCGGCGCTCCGGTCCTGGCGGTCACCCAGCTGCGTGGTCTCGCCCTCACGGAGGTCTCGCGCGAGGTCGCGGCCACCGAGCCAGCCGACGACGACGATCGGAGCGAGCACCGTGAAGCTGGCCGCGACCGTCCACCGCCGCACCCAGTCGGGGAGCTCGGTCACGAGGAGTGGCTTCCACAGTTGGTCGGTGGCCTCCCCACCGAACAGCCACAGGGTGAGCACTCCGGCTGTGAGCGCTGCGCCGAACCAGAGCCGGCGGCGTCGCCACGCGATCACCGCGAGCGCGGAAACACTCGCGACCGCGAAGCCCGTGACGCCCACGAGGAACAGATCCTGCTGAAGCGTCGCGTCGGTCGCGGCGATGTCGTCGGCCGTGCGGATCACGTTGGCCGCCATCACGATCCAGAGCAACACGGCGGCCGGACGGGCGAACGTGTCGCCTGCAGACCGTCGGCGACCGAGCATCCCTGCGACGCCGATCACCGCTGCGAACAGCGAGACCGTCCCGACCATCGGTGGCCACCACGCGACGGAAGGACGCCACCAGAGCTCTCCGGCGATGGTCACGTCGACCTCTCCGCCACCGGCGTCGACGGTGAGGGGGATGATCCAGCGTTGCACGAGCATCGTCTGGTCCGGGTCGGTGACGACGACCGGCATCGATGTCGACATCCAATGGGCGCGATGGTCGTGCCAGTCGAACCGACCGTCACCGGCGACTCGTCGCCAGTCCGGCTCGGCGGCGGCATCGGCGGAGTCCGGCACCGCGGCCCCGAAGCGAGACCGGTTCAGCCAGGTGGCAGGCGATCGCTCGTTCTCCCACACCGAACCGTCCGGATCGAAGCGGAGGTACGGCTCGCCCTCGTAGCCCTGCACGGTCACCGTGGCTCCGGTCCGGTTCGCGAGGCCGAGACCGGCGTCGCCGCCGAGCACCTGCCAGTGGAGGCCGGGCGGACCGCTGTCGGTGATCACCGTCTCGTAGTTGGTGGCGTCGGGGCCGCTGCCGTGAGCGAAGGCAGGCGATGGGGTCGATGCGAACGTGGCCGCCGTGACAGCGCCCCCGGCGATCACCCGGAGGGCGAGACGGCGGAGGTTCCCGACCCGAGGCCGACGGCTCGCGGGGCACATGGTTCGGCGTTCGGGTGGATTTCGGCAGGCCACAACTCGCAGTCTCGCTGCGTCCTGGTGTGTCGGCAGCTCAGACGAGCACATGTCACGCCTCCTGATCGTGCGAGGAGTCCGCCTTCGAGCTGGTCGGACGAACATTCCCGCAGCCCAGCGCACGGCGTTCGCCCACGAGGCCCGCTCGTGCATCCGTCGACGCGCCACCGGCGCTCATCGCCTGGTCAGACGACGTCGATGTGCATGCTGAACACGGCCACGTCGACCTCGCCGTAGCGCGCGGTCACCTCGATGGTCCATCGGCCGGCCACCGGGAACACGGCCCGGTCGGTCGTCACGTGGTTCGGTCCCGCTGGCAGGACCTCGACCTCGATCGGGCCGAGACCTCGATCCGGCAGCGCCGCCGTGACGGTGATCTCGTCGGCCTTGTCGAGCGTGCCCCCCGGGCTGAAGACGTTCACGTGCATCGTCGTGCCGCCCGTGCGCGCAGGCACCAACTCGATCTGCGCCACGCGAGCGCCCTGAACGGCTGACGCCGTGGCCGTGATCGGTGTCGGCGGACCGGCGGCGGCCGGTGGCGTGCTGGCCGCCATCCCGGCGGTCGCGACGAGGATGGCCGCGATGCCGACGATCTCGACGATCACCGCACGGCGCACCGTCGCTGCCGTCGCTGCCGTCGCTGCCGTCGCTGCCGTCGCCGCCGTCGCTGCCGTCGAGACGCCGACGCCCACGAGATCGCTGCGGACGGCGGCGGCCTGGCGCGACACGGCTGCGATCGAGAGCACGACCACCACGAGCACCAGCTTGGCGAGCAGCCAGCGACCATACGACGTGTCGGTGAGGTCGGCGACGGCCGACAGTTGGCGAACGGCGTTGATCGTGCCCGTGAGCGCGAGGAAGCCGACCGTCATCAGAGCCACCGATGAGAAGGACCGGGCTGCCCGGCGGAGGTCGGAGGGTGGGACGACGAGGGAGATGATCACCAGCGCGGCGATCCACGACGCCATCGACGCGAGGTGGACGACGGTCGCGACGAACCCCAACATCGTCCACCTGCCGCTGACCGCGTGGCCCCCGGCAGCGACGGTGGTGGCCGTCGCGATCGCAGTGAGGACGAGCGCGACCCGACCGATGCGTGAGTCGACGATGGGGCGGCGAAGCACGATCGTTGCCGGCGCGAGCGCGACCGGGACCAGCCGAGTGAACCACCAGCGGCCGGATCGGGTGTCGAGCACGTCGGACCATCCCGACGAAGTCCACGACCCGGTGATGAGCGCGGACTGGGACGCGATCATGACCATGGTGCCGGCCGCTGCAAGCACGGCTCCCACGGCCAGGACGACTCCCGTGCGACGGCCGCCGACGCACGCAGGTGCCAGCCATCCGATGAGAGCGAGGACGCCGACCAGCATCGCGAGCCCTGTGGCCGAGGCCCATCGTCCGAGCAGCATCACGGCACCGCCATCCGACGACGGTGAGTCCGCGCGCGCCTGCGCGAGCAGCAACGCCCCGGGGTTGCTCGACGCCTCCCCGATGCTGAAGACAAAGGCACCTCCGATCGGGTGGGAATCTGCCGAGACAGCGCTCCACCCCACCGCGTACGTGCCGTTCGCCAGCTCGGGCACCGCAGCGCGCAGCGTGTCGGATCCGAGTGCTTGATCGACAACACCAATCTCGACCTGCGTGCCCGACCCGTCGAGCAGGCGGATGGCGTCGTCCACCAGATCCACGGGTTCGGTGAAGCGCAGGACGATCTCGGTGGGCGCGGCCTCGAGCACTGCACCGTCTGCGGGATCCGACGACCGGAGGCTCGCATGGGCGAAGGCCGGTCCGGCGACGGCGGCACCGGCCACGATCGCCGCGATCACCATCGCCGCGCGACGTCCGGCCGTCGTCACGCACGACCCCGAGGGCGGGTGGCCCTCGACGACCGCCGTGCGAGGACGCCGACGACAGCGACTGCGACGATGGTGCCGAGCAGGACCCACACACCGCTCGATCCGTTCGATCCGCTCGCAGATGTTCCGTCGCCGTCGGACGCTGTGTCCGTTCCATCCCCCGTCGTCGTGGGACCGGTGCCGGACGTCGAGGTGGACGGCTCTGGCGACGGCGTGACCGCCATCGCGATGGGCGATCCGTCCCAGCCATGCGGGACGGTGAGACCGATCGCCGTCGTGGCGGCGGGAGACTCAGGCTCGATGTGTGCGAGGGCGATGGTCGGCCGGCTCGCGACGACCTCGGTGGCCAGCGCGGCCACCACGACGGACCAGCGGCGCAGGCTGGGCGCTGCCAACGATCGGCGCATCACGACGAGAGGGAGTCGAGGTGCGAGCGCAGCTCGGTCTCGTCGACGATCACGTCGAGCCGCTCGGTCACGATTCCGGCGGCGTCGATGAGGAAGACCACCGGTTCGAAGCTGAGGTTCAGCGCCTCGACCCCCGGGGCCACGGTGGAAGCGGTCATGTCGGTGTACACCTCGGTGTGCAGGAAGCGCACGCCGGGAAAATCGGGCGCCACCTGCATCATGAGGTCGAGGATCGGGCCGCAGATCGCCGTCTGACAGAAGGCCGGCGTCCCCACGAGGTAGGCGATCGGCTGGCCGTCGCGCAAGGCCTCGTTCAGGGAGGCCGAGTGGAATCCGCATCCTGGATCGCGGGTGCACACGGGATCGACGCCACGGTTGTCGAACAACGTCGGCGTGTCGAAGCCCGGCATCATGGATCCGACGCCCGGGAACGGGATCGCTTCGGCCGGAGTGGCGGAGAACGACAGGTCCGCCTGCTCGCCGTCGACCGTGATCCGAAGGGTGTACGAGCCGTCGACCGGGAGATCGAGCCGTGCGAGGTAGTACGCGCGAGGCAGCCCCGCATCGTGTCGTGCCGCCGCCACGGCGCCGAGCTCGCGCCCCGTCGGATCCAGCAGCATCCCCTCGATCGTCGGGGGACCATCGACGCGGATTCCGCCTCCCACATCCGCGAGTCCGAACACGATCCGCCGATCAGGGCCGGTGAGCACGCTCGGTTCGGCCATGAACCGCATCGTCGCGAGGCCGTCGGCCGGCACGGTCGTGGCGGCGGTCTGCTGGTCGCCGCCACCGCATGCAGCGAGCAGCGCCGAGCCGGCGATCACGGTGAGGAACGACCGACGGTCCATGATCGGCGTGAGGCGATCATGGAGCGAGGGGAACGACTCGGGGCTGCCTTCAGGTTGACGCACGATGCAAGCCTAGGCAACATGTGCATATATGTACAGTTGTCAAGCACACGATCGACACTTCGTCGGCGATGCTCGCCTGCAAAGGGACCGTCCGTGAGCGCACTGTCGAAGGGTCTGTCCCCGTCATCGGTCGAGGAGGCCGTCGTGCCCGGTCGTACGCCGACGTCCGGCGCCGACACGTGCGAAGTCACGTTCGTCGACGCCGATCGGGTCGCTGCGGCGAGGGCGTCACTGCCGACGGCATCGGAGATCGATCGTCTCGCCGACTGGTTCGGTCTGCTCGGCGACCCCACGCGCGCCCGGATCCTGTACGCGTTGCTCGAGGCCGGCGAGCTGTGCGTGTGCGACCTCGCAGCAACCATCGATGTCGTGGAGTCGACGGTGTCGCACTCGTTGCGCTGGTTGCGCGCCGCCAACGTGGTGCGAGCACGCCGTTCGGGCCGGATGACGTTCTACCGCCTCGACGACAGTCATGTCCGCCTGCTGCTCGACCTCGGCCGCGAGCACCTCCGGCATCGCCAGGGCTCGACATGATGTCCGATTCGACCAAGGAGCACTGATGGGACACGACCACGACCACGGGGCGATGCGCGCCGGTGCCCGTCATGCCGGCCGGCTCCGCATCGCCTTCGCGTTGATCCTCGCCTTCCTGGCCGTGCAGGTCGTGGCCGGGGTCGTCGGCAACTCGCTTGCCCTGCTGTCGGACTCGGGCCACATGGCCACCGATGCGCTGGGCCTCGGCATGGCACTGGCAGCGATCTCGGCCGCCAGCCGCACGGCGCACAAGTCGCACCGCACGTTCGGCCTCTTCCGGCTCGAGATCCTCGCCGCACTGGCGAACGCCGTGCTGCTGTTCGCCGTGGCGGGATACGTGTTGTTCGAGGCGATCCGCCGTCTCGGCGAGCCGCCCGAGGTCGCATCCACGCTCGTGCTCGTCGTCGGCGCGATCGGCCTCGCGGTGAACGTCGTGGCCTTTCTGTTGCTGCGTGACGGGGCGAGCGAGAGCCTCAACGTCCGCGGTGCCTACCTCGAGGTGATGTCCGACATGCTCGGCAGCATCGGCGTGATCGTCGCCGCTGTCGTGATGGCGATCACCGGGTGGGGCTGGGTCGACCCCGTGGTGGGCGCCGGCATCGGTCTGTTCATCCTGCCCCGGGCGTGGCGCCTCGGCCGCGAGGCCGTTCGCGTCCTCATCCAGGCCGCGCCCAAAGGTGTCGACATCGAGACCATCCGCGTCGGCTTGCGCGACCTCCGCCACGTCACCGATGTGCACGACCTTCACCTGTGGACGCTCACCAGCGGCATGCCGGTGCTCACGGCACATCTCGTCACCGCCACCGGCTCGACGGATCGAGTGCTCGACGCAGCACGTACGCTGCTCGCCGAGCGTTTCGACATCGCCCACGCGACGCTCCAGGTGGAGACGGTCTCGTCTCACGCCTGTGCGGAGCTGTCGTGGTGAACGGCCCGGCCGGCGCACGCCCGACCGGCCGACGTCGGGCCACGACGATCGCGATCGTCGCGATGAGCGGTGCCGCGGCGATCGGCCTCCTGCTCGCCGTGGTCACCAGCGGCGAGCGCGACGAGGTGGCGGACGAGGCCCCGAGTGCGGCCGGTTCGTCGGCGCCGAGCCCCGACGGGGCCGCATCGGTTCCGGTGACGTTCCTGCCCGACGCCGCCCATGTGGACCTCCCCGCAGAACCGGGATGCGACCAACTCGCCTTCCACTCGGCGATGGCGATGTGGAATCCGGCCCTCGCCGACGAGATGCTCGCCGCGGATTGCCCGTTCCCGTTCGACCCGGAGTCGATCGACATGAGCGGCGGCCAGGAGGACCCCGCCATTGCGGCGGCTTTCGAACCTCGCCGATTCCAGCAGGTGTTCGACCTGCTCGCCGCCGAGCGCGCCGGCGTCTGCGCAGTCACCCGGCTCGGTGAGGAATCCGCCCACGGGTTCGTGTGGGGCTTCGAGGTCCGCGCCCAGTCGGGCGGTTGCGCCGACAACCAGCCGGACCTCGCCATCCGGGTTTGCGAGTACGCAACTCGCTCGCACCGCGACGAGGCCGCCCACGCATTGCCCGCCGAACGGGCCCTGGTGCTCGGCCGCTGGACCATCGAGCTCGACGGTGCGACCAGCGACCTCCGACAGGCCCTGCTCGACCTGGGTGCGTCCACGCTCACCTGATCGCCGGCCCGCGGGCCGCAACGGCTAGGGTGACGTTCCTGCCCGACCAGCGCGGTTCGACGGCGACGAGCCCAGCATCGGAGGGCATCCGCCTCGCGTTCCGACCTCCACCGGGACCGGTGGCCGGATCACCTGGACCCGAGGGGCTCCCCGCCGGCGTGATGCGGTCCGCCGGATGACCGTTCGACACCGGGTGTATGTGGTCGGGGCGGGGAGATTTGAACTCCCGACCCCCTGCTCCCAAAGCAGGTGCGCTACCGAACTGCGCCACGCCCCGAATGTCCGGCGATGCTATCTGCGAAAACGACGGCGGACCCCGACCGTGAGGTCGGGGCCCGCATCGCGCTCGCGCAGAGCGTGTCAGACGACCGTGGTGATCACTGGGTGACGATGAGCGCCGTCACCATGCCGAACATGCCCTGTGAACTCTCGGCGTGGGTGAGGATGTGGCAGTGCCAGGCCCAGACGCCCAGATCGGTCGCCTTGTAGAGCACCGTGTAGCGCTCGCCCGGGGCGATGTTGATCGTGTCGCCGGGCATGGGGGTCTCGAGCGGATGACCGTCCTTGGCGGTGATCCAGCCCATCGGCTGGTGCAGGTGCATCGGGTGGGCGGTGAGGCCCTCGTTGTAGTAGGTGACCTCGATGACCTCGCCGAGGCGCACCGTGTACGGCTCGGTGGCCGGGAAGCTCTTGCCGTTCAAGCTGAGGCCGATCGTGCCGGCGTCGTTCAGGACCATGTTGATCTTGCGATCGACCTTCTCGTAGCCCTTGTCCTTCAGGTAGTCCGGGATCGGCATCTCGCCGATCGTGAAGGCGCCGAACAGCCCGTTCGGGATCTGCTCCTGTGCGTTGTGGTGCGAGTGGTAGATGCCGACGGCAGGCTCGAGCGCGGTGAACTCGTAGACGAACTCGCCGCCCGGAGGGACGACCGGCTGGGTGTACGGGTCGACACCGTCCATCGCGTTCGGGACCCGGACGCCGTGGAAGTGGATGTCGGTCGACTCGTCCATCTCGTTCTTGAAGTTGATCTTGATGTGATCGCCCACCTCGAGCTTGACCTCGGGGGCAGGGACGACACCGTTGTACGTCATGGCCTCGACGAACTTGCCCGGCGACACCTCCCATTGCACCTGCTTCGCCGTGATGTCGTACACCTTGGTGCCGTCCTCGAGGACCTCGGTCGGCTCGAGGATGTCGCCGCCATGTCCCTCGGTCTTGGCCGGGTACTCGAGGGCGACGTCCTCCATCACCCGGTCCATCTCCTGCCAGTCCATCGCCCCGGTCCCGCTCATCTCCGTCGCCGTGCCGACCATCATCGCCGCGGTCATGCCGCTCGCCGCGTGCCCTGCGATCTCGCACAGCATGTCGAGCTGCGTGTCCGCGACGTTTCCGAGGTCGAGCGTCTCGCTCTCGCCTGGCTGCAGGTCACGGGTCTTGACGCCGAGTGCGGGGATCGAGAAGTTGTGCACCATCGTCCCCTTGTTCGTCACGTTGATCGTGACGGGCCCCGACGGGATGTCGCTGACGACGGGCCCGATCTGCCACTCCGACAGCTCGATGTCGAGCACGGTGGCGCCGGCATCGCCTTCCGGCGACGACGCGGTGGCGGACGAGTCGTCTCGCAGTCCGAAGACGGCGAGCACCAGGGATGCGATCGCCACGACGAACGCACCCCAACCCAGGACGGAACGGTCTGCTCTGCTCATAGTGCTGTCCACTCTGCGGGACGGCGGCTCGGACGTTCATGGGCCTCAGGGCGGTCCGGACCGGGACCAAAGTCCCAAACCTGTCGCCGTCGGGAACTGAACGCCGCGATCGAGCGACAGGGCCACCCCGTCGGGCGACCTCGCGCATCGCCGGGTCAGTGGGTGAGCGGCACCCACCAGCACAGCTCGGACCCGGCCTTCTCGGCCCGCGGCCCGAGCGAACAGCCGCCGCCGAGCAGCCGGGCGCGTTCGGCCATGTTGCGCACCCCGTTGCCGCCGGCGGTGTCGAAGCCGTCCGGGACACCGCGGCCGTTGTCGAGCACCCGCAGTGTGAGCACGTCGGTCGCCACCAGCTCGATCTCGGCCTCGGACGCGCCGGCGTGTCGAGCGACGTTGGTGAGTGCCTCGCGCAGGCTGGCCATCAGCTCGGTGCGGATCTCCGGCGTCGTCGCGGTCTCGACCGGCCCGTCCATGCGCACGCGCGGCGAGTAGCCGAGGACCCGCTTGGCCTGAGCCGTGACCGTGCTCAGCTCCTGGCCGAGCGATCCGTCGCGACCGGCCGAGCCGAAGGTGAACACGGCGGTGCGGATCTCGCGGATGATCAGGTCGATCTCGTCGACCGCGTGCTCGATGCGGTCGGTGATCGCGTCGTTCTGCGCCCGGATCGAGGTGGCCTGCAGCTCGAGGCCGAGTCCGAACAGGCGCTGGAGCACCGTGTCGTGCAGGTCGCGGGCGATGCGCTCACGCTCGCCGGCCAGGGTGAGCAGTTCGCTGGTGGTGCGCAGGACGCTCTCGGCGCGCAGGCGTTCGGTGACGTCGCGGACGATCGCCACGACGCCGCGGTGGTCGGGCATCGTGAGCGGCGAGAGGCTGATCTCGACCGGGAGCTCGGAGCCGTCCTTGCGCTGCAACGACAGCTGCATGCCCGGTCCCATCGGCCGGGCCCGGTCCGCTTCGACGAAGCCGTGGCGCAGCGCGGCGTGCCGGTCGCGCGAGCGGTTGGGGACCAGCATGTCGATGTTGGCGCCGATCAGCTCGCACTTGTCGTAGCCGCTCATCGCCGCGAGCTGGGCGTTGACCACGCGGATGGTGCCGTCGGGGCGGCTGACGACCAGGCCGTCGGGCAGATCGTCGATCCAGTTCTCGAATCCGGGGGTGGCAGGACGCGGGACGTCGGTGGCGACGTCGTCCAGGATCTCGCCGGAAGCAGCGTTCAGGTGTGCCGCATCGTTGGTCACGTCGTCACCTTAGTCACCCGGGGTGCGCGGACCCCTGTTCGCGGGGGCTCGGGCGTTTCCAAGGGCCGAAGGTCCCTGGCTGTGACACCCTTCACCGGGCAGACTGGGCGAACTATGAACGACGAGCCTCGCGTCCGTGTGTTCCTCGTCGACGACCACGAGGTCGTCCGACAAGGAGTGCGCGCCCTCATCGACGCGTCCGGCGACCTCGAAGTGGTGGGTGAGGCGGATTCGGTCGAGACCGGTCTGTCCCGTGTGCTGGCCGTGCAACCGGACGTCGCGATCCTCGACGTCCGCCTGCCCGACGGCAACGGCGTCGAACTCTGCCGCGAGATCCGCAGCCGGATGCCCGAAGTCAAGTGCCTCATGCTCACCTCGTACTCCGACGACGAGGCGCTCTTCGAGGCCATCATCGCCGGCGCGTCCGGCTACGTGCTCAAGCAGGTGCGCGGCACCGAGTTGCTCGCGGCCATCCGCCGTGTCGCCTCGGGCGAACACCTCCTCGACCCGGCCGTCACCGGCCGGGTGATGAAACGGCTGAGCAACCCCTCGAGCGAGGACCAGCGGCTGGCCAGCCTCACGGCTCGCGAGCGCGAGGTGCTCGAGCTGATCGGCCAGGGCCTCACCAACCGTCAGATCGGCGAGAAGATGTTCCTCGCCGAGAAGACGGTGAAGAACTACGTGAGCGGCCTGTTGGCCAAGATGGGCATGGAGCGGCGCACCGAGGCGGCCGTGTTCGTCGCCCGGCGCGAGCACGACCGCGCCCACCACGCCCTCGACTGATCGTCGGGCAGCCTGGCTGACGGGCGTCCCGTCGGCCGGACCGTCCCCGACGTGATCCATCGTCCTGCTCACGTCCACCGTCGCGCGCGCCTGCTCGGCGCGCTGATCGCCGCCGGCTCGCTCACCCTGGTCGCGTGCAGCGGTGGCGGCGGCGAGGCCGCTGCCACCGAGACCACCGCGACCGAGGGGACCGGGGAGACCGCGACCGAAGGGACCGCCACCGAGGGCACCCAGGTCGAGGAGGTCGCCGCCGAGGGCGATCACAGCACCTCCGGTGATGCCGGGCACGGCGAGAGCTCGTCGGGCGCCACGGTGTCGAAGGCGGCGTTCGACGAACTCCGACTGCAGGTGCTCGAGCTCGAGGTCGAGGTCGACCGGCTGCAGGTGCTCGCCGGCTTGAACACCGAGGGGGAGACGCCCGAGGAGTCGACCGAGGACACCGAAGCACACGAGGGCGGCGCTCCCCACTGGACCTACGAGGAGGCGGCCCGCTGGGGCGAACTCGCGAGCGAGTTCAGCGCGTGCGGTGCGGGGACCGAACAGTCGCCGATCGACCTCGCCGGTGCGATCGGGCTCGACCTGCCGAACATCGTGATGGAGTACCAGCCCGCCAAGGGCACGATCGTCGACAACGGCCACACCGTCCAGGTGAACGTGCCGGAGGCCGGCACGATGGAGCTCGACGGCAAGGTGTTCCACTTCTTGCAGTTCCACTTCCACGCGCCGAGCGAGCACACGATCGAGGGCGACCACTGGCCGATGGAGTGGCACTTCGTCCACCAGGCCGAGGACGGCGAACTCGCGGTGATCGGCGTGCTGGTGCAGGAAGGGCCCGCCTGGCCGGCGTTCGACTCGATCATCGACTCGCTCCCGCTCGAGGAGGGCCACGAGGACATCGTGTACGGCGACGTCGACGTCAGCGCGTTCCTGCCCGACCTCACCGCTGCGTACCACTACGACGGATCGCTCACCACACCGCCGTGCTCGGAGGGTGTGAAGTGGTCGGTGCTGCAGGCCTCGATCACGATGAGCGCCGAGCAGATGCAGGCGTTCACGAGCCGGTTCTCGGAGGCGAACAACCGACCGGTGCAGCCGACCAACGATCGCACGCTCGAGCAGGATCTGAGCGCCTGACACCCTCGGGGCTCGTCGCCAGGGCTGCTGCCGGTAAGCGGGACGTACCCGTCGCGCCGGGGTCCGTTCGACCGACGGCGCGGCTACTCGCTCGACACGGTCGATCCGTGAATCCCGAGTCGGTGATCGCGATCGATCAGGGACAACCGCCCGGCGTCGTGTCCGACCGCCGGTGATCGAGGTCAGGACGAGTGGCGAACCTCGGCCGCGTTGCGCGGGGCGGGGTCCTTCGGCCCTGGGGAGCGGCCTGCCCGGCGACGTAGCCTGGGGGTCGTGTTCCGGCCGATCCTGCATGTCGCTCGCCGCTGCGGCTCCCGCGCGTCGGGAACCGACACACTCCGACGTCGACTGCCAGGCCGTATCCCGCTCCTCTGCGGTGTCCTCGCGGTCGTTGTGTCGGGGGTCTCCTGCGCCGGTGAGGATGCGACGCCGCAGCGCCTGGTCGGATTTCGGCCCGATTCGGTGCGACAGGTCGACGGGTTCTCGTTCGAGGACGGCTCGAACGACGACGCGGCGTTCGTTCTCAAGGCCCGGCCACGAGGGCTCCTGCTCACCTTCTTCGGCTATACCAACTGCACCGACGTCTGTCCGACGGCGCTCGCCGTCGCGGCAGGAGCGCTCGACCTCCTCGGGTCCGACTCGTCGCGTGTGGACGTCGCCATGGTGACCATCGATCCTGCGCGGGATACTGCCGACGTGCTGTCTGCATACGTCCGACAATTCATCCCCGGGGCACACGCGTTGCGCACCGATGACGACGCCGTACTACGCGAATCGACAGCCTTGTTCGACGTGCAGTTCATGCTCACCGGGGTGGGGAGCCCGACTGAAGAGTCGCCGAGCGTCACCGTCGGACGTGTCGAGAACGAGGTCGCGATCGGAGGCACCGGTGGCGTCGAGTCGTCGCACAGCCACGCGATGTACGTCGTCGACGACGCAGGGCAGTACGTGTTGAACTGGGAGTTCGGCGTGACGGCGACCGACATGGCCGCCGACTTGCGACTCCTGCTCGAACGAGTCGACGAGGGAGGTTCATGATGCGTTCGACGATGGGTCGAGTCGGCGGGCTCGCGATCTTGGCGATCGCCTCGATCGTGCCCGGCGCGTGCTCGGCGGATTCTGGAGGCGAGCTCGAGGCGGTTCCGGTGACCGCGATCGCTGGTCCGTTCACGTTCGACTACCTGATACCCGACGGCACCGCGACGAAGATCGCCCTCGGACAGGATCCGAGGATCATGCCGACCGAGATCACCGCTCGCGTCGGCGACACGATCCGGATCGTCAACGACGACCGCAAGAGCCACACGATCGGAACGTTCTACGTGCTGGCCGGTACCACGCTCACGTACCGGTTCAGCACGGTCGGCGTGTTCGAGGGTGTCTGCTCGACCACACCCTCCGATACGTTCATCCTCACCGTTCTGGACGAGTAGGCCGTTCGGGTCGAGTCAGCTCCAGGCGGCGAGTCGCTCGACGACGCTCAGCAGACGCTGCACGTCGTCGGCCTCGAGGTACCGGGCGAGCCCGGCGCGCACGACTCCGCCCTGCTCGGCGAGCCCGAGCGAGTCGACGACCTCGACCGCGTAGTTGTGGCCGTCCCACACGGCGCAGCGTTCGGCGGCCAGCGCCTTCGCGACGTCGGCCGGAGCCACGCCGTCGACCCGGAACGCCGCGGTGGGCGTGCGACCCTCGAGGCCGGACGGGCCGTAGACGGTGACGCCGCGGATCGACTGCAGGCCCGCGAGCAACGGTGCGAACACCTCGCGCTCCGAGGCCGCCACGCGGTCCATGCCCTCCTCGAGCAGGAACCGTGCCGCGGCGTCGATCCCTGCGATCGCCTCGTAGTTCGGCATGCCGGTCTCGAAGCGGCCGGGACCGTGATCGGGGGCAGGTCGCACCTTCTGGACCGGCAACGATTCGAGCAGATCGGGATCGACCCAGAGCATGCCGCTGTGCGGCCCGTACCACTTGTACGGCGACGACACGAGCGCGTCGCAGCCGAGCGCGGCGACGTCGATGGCGAGGTGTGGCGCGAGGGCCACCGCGTCGACGAACACCCGGGCACCGACCGCGTGAGCGGCCTCGACGATCGGCGCCAGATCGGGTGCGGTGCCGAGCAGGTTCGACGCGCCGGGCAGCGTGACCCAACGGGTGCGCTCGTCGATGAGCCCGATCACGTGCTCGGGAGGCAAGGTGCCGGTGGCGGTGTCGATCGGTGCCAGGACGTGCTCGGCGCCGGCGAGCTGGCACGCGAGACGCCACGGCGACACGTTGGCCTCGTGGTCGAGGCGGGTGCCGACGACGCGGTCGCCGGGCCGCAAGGTGGCGGCGACCGCGCGGCTGAACGAGAAGGTGAGCGTGGTCATGTTGGCGCCGAAGCACACGCCGGCGGGATCGGCGCCGAACAGCCGCCCGACCGTGCTCCGGGCCCGACCCACCAGTTCGCCCGTGGCCTCGGACGCCTCGAACCAGCCGCCGCTGCAGGCGGTGGTGGTGCTGCGCATCCATGCCGACGTGGCCTCGATCGCGACGTCGACCATCTGCGTGCCGGCGGGCGCGTCGAAGCGCGACCAGCCGTCGGCGACGCCGGGGAACCGGTGCTTCAGGGAAGGGGTCGTCATGAGGGCAGGGCCGCCTCAGCGGGCCTTGCCGGCTGCCTTCGCCAGGCGCTTCGCTGTGCGGCCGGCGGGCTCGAGCTGACGGCCGTCGAGGTCGCCCATCTCGACACCGTTCGCGAACAGCACGCGATACCGCAACCAGTTGAAGCCGTTGGCGAGCAGCACCTTGCCCTCGGTGCCGAGCGGCACCCCGGGCAGCTCGACGGTGCTGCGCACCCGGTCGTTGGCGCGAAGGGCGAGCTGATCGGCGTGGGGCTTGGCCAGCGCGTGCGGCTTCCAGGTCGGCATAGGACACCAGTTTGCACGATCCGACACCCCGAGCACGCAACCGCCGGGAAGCGTCACCGGCTGGATAGGCTCCACGGCCTGTGAAAAGCACGATCGAAAACCTCGAGGACGCTGCCGGCAAGCGCCTCGTCAAGCTCTCGCTCACCGTCGACGAAGCCGAGTTCGACCGCGACATCGATCGGGCGTTCCGCAAGATCGCGACCGAGGTCCGCCTCCCCGGCTTCCGCAACGGCAAGGTGCCCCGCAAGGTGCTCGAGGCCCGCATCGGCCTCGGGCCCGCACGCGAGCAGGCCTTGCGCGACGCCATCCCGGTGTACCTGTCGAGCGCCGTCCGCGAACACGACATCGATCTGATCGCCACGCCGCAGATCGAGATCACCGGTGGCGAGGAGGACGGCCCCGTCACGTTCGACGCGACGTGCGAGCTCCGCCCCGAGATCACGGTGCCTGGCTACGGCGGGCTCCGCGTCGAGCTCCCGAACCCGGTCGCCACCGACGAGGAGGTCGACCAGGCGGTGCGCGCCGAGATGCGTCGCCACGGGTCGCTCGTCGACGTCGACCGCCCCGTCCAGTCGGGCGACCACGTCACGCTGAGCCTCAACGGCACTCGCGACGGTGAGCCCGTCGTCGGCCTCACCACCGAGGACTGGCTGTACGAGGTGGGTCAGGGTTGGGTCGCTCCCACGTTCGACGCCGAACTGCTGGGTGCCACCAAGGGCGCCGAGCTCAGCTTCACCGCGACGCCCAACGGCACCGCCGAGCCGGCCGACTTCGCGGTCACGGTCAGCAACGTGCAGGAGATGGTGCTGCCCGAGCTCACCGACGTCTGGGTCGACGAGAACATCGGCGAGTTCGACACCGTCGAGGCCTACACCGCCTCGATCGCCGAGCGCATCGGCACGTCCAAGCTGAACCAGGCCCGCAACTCCTACGTCGACCGGCTCACGTCGGCGCTCGCCGAGCTCGTCGACATCGACGCTCCCGAGGCGATGGTGAACGGCGACCTCCAGGCCCGCGTGCAGAACACGGTGCAGCAGTTCCAGGCCCAGGGCATCTCGATCGACCAGTGGCTCGCCGCCACCGGCCAGGACAGCGAGTCGTTCGTGAACGCCCTCCGCGTCCAGTCCGAGAAGGCGGTCAAGGTCGACCTGGCCCTCCGTGCGGTCGCGCAGGCCGAGGGCCTCGACGCCACGGAGGACGACCTCGACGCCGAGTACCAGCGGATCGCGATCCAGGTGCGCCAGAAGCCGGCCCAGGTACGCCGCGCGTACGAGGCGAACGACGCCGTCACCGACCTCGCCGCCCAGATCCGCAAGACCAAGGCGCTCGACTGGTTGCTCCACCACGCCGAGGTGGTCGACCCCGACGGACACCCGATCGACCGCGATCTCGTCCTCGGTCACAGCCATGACGAGCACGGCGGTCATGGCGACCACGACCACGATCACGACCACGACGACGACCACGATCACGAGGACTGAGGGACACTCCGATGACCGAGATGCGCAACTCCATCCCGATGCCGTACGTGGTCGAGCAGACCAGCCGCGGTGAGCGCACGTACGACCTGTACAGCCGGCTGCTCAAGGACAACATCATCTTCTTGCAGACCCCGATCGACGACACCGTCGCGAGCGTGATCTGCGCCCAGTTGATCCACCTCGAGTCCGAGAACCCGGACAAGGACATCAACCTCTACATCAACAGCCCGGGCGGCGACATCACGGCGATGTTCGCCATCTACGACACGATGCAGTTCATCAAGAACGACATCGCCACGATCTGCCTCGGTCAGGCCGCCTCGGCCGCGGCCGTGCTGCTCGCTGCCGGTACCAAGGGCAAGCGCCTCGCCCTGCCGCACAGCCGCGTGCTGCTGCACCAGCCGTACGGCCAAGTGGGTTACGGCCAGGTCACCGACCTCGAGATCGCGGCCAAGGAGATCCTCCGCATGCGCGAACTGCTCGAGGAGATCCTGGCCGGCCACACCGGCCAGACGCTCGAGCGGATCCACAAGGACACCGACCGCGACTTCGTGATGGAAGCGCGAGAGGCCATCGAATATGGCATCATCGACGACGTGCTGTCGTCTCGAGCCAACGTCGACCGTACGGGTCCGATTCGCTGATTCGACCGAGTCGACTGTTCCGAGGGGAGACGCGCCGTGGCCAAGTTCGGGGACACCGGTGAGCTGCTGAAGTGCAGCTTCTGCGGCAAGAGCCAGAAACAGGTGAAGAAGCTCATCGCCGGCCCCGGCGTGTACATCTGCGACGAATGCATCGATCTCTGCAACGAGATCATCGAAGAAGAGCTCACCGAGGGCAACGAGCTGCGCTTCGACGAGCTGCCCACGCCGATCGAGATCCGCACCTTCCTCGACGACTACGTCGTCGGACAGGACGATGCGAAGAAGATCCTGTCGGTGGCCGTGTACAACCACTACCGGCGCATCCAGTACCAGCAGAACGCGGCGGTCGGCCGGCGTGACGAGGTCGAACTGCAGAAGAGCAACATCCTGCTCCTCGGTCCCACCGGGTGTGGCAAGACCCACCTCGCCCAGACCCTCGCCCGCCTGCTCAACGTGCCCTTCGCGGTGGCCGACGCCACCGCCCTCACCGAAGCCGGCTACGTGGGTGAGGACGTCGAGAACATCCTGCTCAAGCTCATCCAGGCCGCCGACTTCGACGTGAAGAAGGCCGAGACCGGGATCATCTACATCGACGAGATCGACAAGGTGGCGCGCAAGAGCGAGAACCCCTCGATCACGCGCGACGTGAGCGGTGAAGGCGTGCAGCAGGCGCTGCTCAAGATCCTCGAAGGCACCCAGGCATCGGTGCCGCCCCAGGGCGGGCGCAAGCACCCGCACCAGGAGTTCATCCAGATCGACACCACGAACATCCTGTTCATCTGTGGTGGAGCGTTCGCCGGCCTCGAACAGATCATCGAGCAGCGAATCGGCCACAAGGGTGTCGGCTTCCACGGCACCGTGCGGTCGAAGGCCGACAAGGACGCCGGAGAGCTGTTCAGCCAGGTGCTGCCCGAGGACCTGCTGAAGTTCGGCATGATCCCCGAGTTCATCGGCCGTCTGCCGATGATCGGGGCGGTGCGCAGCCTCGACCGCGAGGCGCTCATCAAGATCCTCGTCGAGCCGAAGAACTCGCTGGTCAAGCAGTACCAGAAGATCTTCGAGTTCGAAGACGTCGAGCTCGAGTTCAGCCGCGACGCGCTCGAGTCGATCGCCGACCAGGCGCTGCTGCGCTCCACGGGCGCCCGCGGCCTGCGGGCGATCCTCGAAGAGGTGCTGCTCAACACGATGTACGAGCTGCCCGGTCGCACCGACGTCGGGCGTGTCGTCATCGACGCCGAGACGGTGCGTACCAAGGTCAACCCCACGCTCGTGCCGCGTGAGGCGTCGCGCACCACGCGGCCGCGCCGCGCCGCGAGCTGACGGCCGACGCTCACCCCACCACCGGACAGGCGGGATCCATGGACTTCGCGGAGGCGATGGCGTACCTCGACGCGCACGCCAGCTACGACACCACCGGGCGCGTCGAGTCGCCGACGATCGACCGGATCAGCCGGATCATGGACGTCCTCGGCGAGCCGCAACGCGCCTACCCGGTGATCCACATCACCGGCACCAACGGCAAGGGATCCACCACGCAGATGGTGACCCGGCTGCTGATGGCGCACGGGCTGACGGTCGGCACCTACAGCAGCCCGCACCTCGAACGGCTCAACGAGCGGATCAGCCGCAACGCCGAGCCGATCAGCGACGACGACTTCGCCGAGCAGATCGCCGCGCTCGCCGAGATCGAGATCGTCGCCGGTGTGCGGCCCACGTACTTCGAGCTCGTCACCGCGGCGGCGTTCCGGTGGTTCGCCGACGTGGCCGTCGACGTCGCGGTGGTCGAGGTCGGCATGCTCGGCAAGTGGGACGCGACCAACGTCGTCGATGCCCAGGTGGCGGTGCTCACGAACATCGGCATGGACCACAACGAGTACGCAGGTCCCACCAAGGCCGACATCGCCCGCGAGAAGAGCGGCATCGTGAAGCCCGGCAGCGCCGTGGTGATCGGCGAGACCGACCCCGAGCTCGCGCAGATCTTCGTCGACGCAGGTGGTGCCACCCATTTCGTGCGCGGCGAGCACTTCGATGTCGAGGAGAACCAGCTCGCGCTCGGCGGGCGGCTGGTCGACCTGCGCACGCCCACCACCATCTATTCCGAGGTGTTCGTGCCGCTGCACGGCCGACACCAGGCCGACAACGCAGCGGTGGCCCTCACGGCGGTCGAGGCGTTCTTCGCCGCGCCCGTCGACGACGAGGTGTTGCGCGAGGGCTTCGCCCAGGTGGTGATGCCGGGACGGTTCGAGGTGATGGGGCACCAGCCGCTGGTCGTGGTCGACGGTGCGCACAACCCGGCCGGCGCCGACGTGGCGTCCCAGGTCTT
>WBZM01001116.1_pt1 | contig 29134 bp, 22 predicted proteins | sample 5204271 | NCBI WGS metagenome assembly WBZM01 (sample SAMN12344346, study PRJNA552823) | activated sludge metagenome | biome: Activated sludge suspended growth; feature: Nitrification reactor; material: Wastewater; isolation source: activated sludge from nitrification reactor of wastewater... | reverse complement strand
GAAGAAGCGCGACCTCTGGCTGGCCGAGTTCCTGATTCCGATCGTCAAGGGCGGCGGCACCGAGATGGGTATCGAGGTAACCTCGCTCGGTATCCAGATCTATGGTGGCATGGGCTATATCGAGGAGACCGGCGCTGCCCAGCACTGGCGCGATTCGCGCATCACCACCATCTACGAGGGCACGACCGGCATCCAGGCCAACGACCTGATCTTCCGCAAGCTGCTGCGCGACCAGGGCGCCACCGCCCGTGTGGTCTTTGCCGAGGTGGCGGCCACGGCGCGCGCGTTGAACGAATCGTCCCGCCCCGAACTCCAGGCCATCGGCCGCCGCCTCGCGTCCGGCCTCACGGCCTGGGAAGAGGCGACCGACTGGGTTCTGGCCAATGCAAAAACCGGCGTTGCTGGTGTGTTGACCGCAGCCGTCCCCTACCTCGACCTGGCGGTCGCCGTCACGGGCGGCTGGCTGATGGGCAAGGCAGCGCTCGCCGCTGCCGGCTATCTCGAGCGGGGCGAGGGCGACCTGCCGTTCTCTACCGCCAAGCTCGCCAGCGCCGGCTTCTATGCCGAGCAGGTCCTCCCGCTCGCACAGGCCAGGGCCTTGACTGTTCTCGCCGGCGATGTCGCGATCGCCGGACTCGGCGGCGAGGTGCTGTTCAGGTAAGGGAAAGGTCTCTGCGACAGAGATACCGTGTCGAGAGCGCCGGTATTCTCTGGACTTCAAGGGGGCCTTACGGCCCCTCTCTTTTGCCCGCCAGCTCCGGAGCGGGTGGCAGCAAGCCGGTCAGGCTATCCAGGTGTTCGGGTCGCCGTGCCGGCAATCGTAGCGATTGTGGGATCGAGCATGACGATCCCCTGGCAAAACCGGTGTGTCAGGATGCCTTGATTTCGTTGCTCAGCTGCTGGCCGTTCTGGAATTCCGTGGCGCTCTTCAACGTCGTCTCGCAAATGGTGGTGATCGCCTCCTGCGTGAAGAACGCCTGGTGGCCGGTGATGATCACGTTGGGGAAGGAGATCAGCCGCTGCAGCACGTCGTCAGTGACGACGACACTGGACAAGTCGCGGAAGAAAATCCCCGCCTCCTGCTCGTAGACGTCGGCCGCGAAGCCGCCGATCTGGCCGCTCTTCAGACCCTCGATCACCGCCTCGGTATCGACCAGGCCGCCGCGACTGGTGTTGATCAGCAGCGCACCGCGCTTGGCGCGGGCGATCGTGTCGGCGTTGATGATGTGGTAGGTCTCCGGCGTCAGCGGCGCATGCAGCGAGACGATGTCGGCGTCGCGACCGATCTCGCCCGGCACCGCGTAATGGCCGCCGAGGGCCACGAATTCCTCGGACGGATACTTGTCGTAGCCGATCACGTTGCAGCCGAAACCGACCATGATCTTCGCGAACACCCGGCCGATCTTGCCGGTGCCGATCACCGCGACCGACTTGCCATGCAGGTCGAAGCCCATCAAACCATCGAGCGCAAAATTCGAGTCGCGGGTGCGGTTGTAGGCGCGATGGATCTTGCGGTTGATCGCCAGCAGCAACGCAACGGCGTGTTCGGCGACCGAGTACGGCGAGTAATCGGTCACGCGCACGACCTTGAGGCCGAGCTGTGCGGCGGCCTTCAGGTCGACGTTGTTGAAGCCCGTGCAGCGCAGGGCGACCAGCCCCGTACCGCCGGCCTTCAGTTGCGCCAGCACCTCGGCATCGGCCTTGTCATTGACGAAGATGCAGACTGCCGCGTAACCGGCGGCCAGATGGACGGTATCGAGGTCGAGCGGCGCTTCGTGGTACTTGAGCGTATGCCCCGCGGCGACGTTGACGGCATCGAGGTATTCGCGGTCGTAGCGCTTGGCGCTGAAAACGGCAATTTTCATGTCTTCTCTCCAGATGTTGTCGTTATGGGCATACGAAGGTCAGCCACCGAGCAGCGCCGCGGCGACCTGAACGAAAAGTATCTTTGCCACCGTCATCGACGGGAAGATCATCGCGTAGCCGATGTCGGGCTTGTCGGTCGGCGCGACGCGCCCGGCGAAGGCGAGGATGGCGGGGTTGCCGGTGGCGCCACTGATAACACCGGCGGTGGTATCGAAGGGCAGGCGGAACACCCAGAGCGCCAGCGCGCCGGTGATCAGCACCAGCGCCAGCAGGATCAGCGCCCCGTAGGCGAGGAAGGTGATCCCCTGCGCCCCGACGGTGGCGAAGAACTTGGGCCCCGAAGCGATGCCGACCTGGGCCAGGAAGATGGTCAGGCCGAAGTTGCGCAGCACGAGGTTGGCCGACAGCGGCATGGTCCACACGAACGGACCGGTGCGCCGCGCCTTGCCGAGCCAGAGCGCGAGCAGCAGCAGCGCAGCGAGGCCGAGCGTCAGCTTGCCGACGCCGGGAATGACGATCGGGATGAGGCCGAGGCCCAGCCCGAGCGCGGCGCCGATGCCGATCGAGATGAAGCTCAACTCGGCAGTGCCCTTGATCGAGTCGCCGAAGAACTTGCGCATCGCCTTGACATCCTTGCGGTTCACCAGCAGGCCGACGCGGTCGCCGAATTCGAGGATCAACTCGGGATTGGGCAACATGTCCGCGTCGCCGCGGCGAACCTGGACGATGGATGCAGTCACGCCCTCGGGGAAACGGAGGTCGCCGAGCGCCAGACCGACCACCGCCTTGCTCGATGCGAAGACGCGCTGGTAGTCGAGATCCTCGCGGTGGCTGGTCATGCGCCCCGGCTGCAGTTCGCCGAACAGGGCAGCGGCCTTCCTGAGGGCATCCGGACTGGTGCTCGTGGCGAGCAGGACGTCGTCGTCGCGCAGCACGAGGTTGTCCGACGGCAACTGGTTGTGGTGCTCGCGACGGATCGCGGCGATCGCGACGCCGGCCGGCAACTTGGCGGCCAGCACCGACAGGCGCTTGCCGACGAACTCGGAACTGTGCAGCGCGATCTCGGCCAGCTCGATGACCTGATTGGGGGGCTGCGCGATCTTCGGCTTGAGGATGGCGTTGAGCGCATAGATGCAGAGGATGGGCCCGGCGACGCCGAACGGGTAGGCCACCGAGTAGCCGACCGCGGCGCCGTCGCTCTTCAGCGCCGCGATGATCGCCTGCAGCGTCGCAGTGCTGGTTCCCGAGCCGGCGAACATGCCGAGCGCCTCGTCGAGCCTGACGCCGGCCAGCGGCACCAGCGCCAGCGCGACGCAGCCGGCGCCGAGGACGCCGAGAAAGGCGGAAACGTTGGCCTTGATCCCCTCCGGACTGGTCAGGCCCTTGAAGAACTGGGCGCCGTACTGGATGCCGACACCGTAGAGGAAGAGCAACAGGCCGAGGGTGCCGAGCAAGGCTGGCGGCGCCGCCTTGGGCGCGAAGCCGCCGACCGCCAGGCCGACGAAGAGAACTGCCCCCGAGCCGAGGGAAAATCCCTTGATGTTGATTTCCCCGACCAGATAGCCGAGCGCCACCGTAAGAAACAGCGTCAACAGCGGCTGGGATTCAAGCAGTATTCTGACCTGTTCCATATCACCCCCTTGGCATGGCTATTTAAGATGCGGATTCCCCGCTGCCTACCACTTCCCGGGCGCTCGGGAAACCCAGCATTGACTACGACCAGTATAGGCCCTTCCTGCTGCGGTCGACCGACAAAAAATGACAAAAACGACTGCGGGAAAACGGTCGCAACATGCGGCAATTCGACGTGTCGGTCAGGGTGCGCGATGCTCTTCCAGCCATGAGGTTGCGCGATCGGCCTCGCCCTCACCGATCGGCCTTGGACCCGGACTCGCTTCGCGGGAGCCGTGATCCATCGCCGATACCCGGCACAAAATGGCAAGGCCGCCCGCAGGCGGCCTTGCATCGGTTACGACCGCCTTACTTCGCCAGTCCCGCCGGCTTCTCGGCCGACGCCTTGGCCCCACCGCCACCGCCGCTCGCTCCGGCAATGCCCGGCAGGCTGGTGGTGAAGGTATTGTCGACGAAGGACTTGATCGTGTCCTTGAGCACGTTCGGCGCCTTGAACACGCCATAGTGCGCCGTCGCATCCGGGAAGCTGGCGAACGCGGCGCCGTTGACCTCCTTGGCCGCCTTTCTGGCATTCTCGACCATCAGCCACATGTCATTGTCGACATGCACCACCAGCGTCCGCGCCTTGATCCGCTTCAGATCCTTGTTGATGTTGTAGTTGAAGCCGGCATCGTTGCGGTACCAGTAGTCGACCGGATCCTCGGTCTTGGTCCGGGCGATCCAGGTCGCGTTCTGGTTGCCCGTCGGCTCCCAATAGAAGACCTCGCGCTCGATCTTGTCCCACGGCGTCGCCGAACGTACCGGGAAAGTCAGCCCGGTCAGCTGCAGGCGTGACCACATGAACTGCAGGCCGCGCTTGGGATGCTGGTCGACCGGCAGGTCGTAGTAGTTGCCGTTCGTCTTGCGCCACACCGGGTCGCTTTCGATCGCCGCCTGCGCCAGCAGGAAGGTCCACGCGCCGATCGGATCGTCGCCGTCGGAGGCGGTCGTCCCGCCGATCGGCATGATCGCCTTGACGAAGCCGCTCGGCGAATGCATCACGCCCCACACCCAGCTCTGCGTGGCCCCCATCGAGACACCGGTCGCCAACTCGACCTGGGCAACCTTCAGGTGGTCGCGCAACAGGCGGTAATTGGCCTGCACCATGTCGAAATAGCTGTAGCTCGGGAACTTGCGTCCCAGCCCTTCCGACGGCTTGGAAGCGCCCCACAGGCCGATCGCGTCGAGAAAGACCACGTAGTAGCGGTTGGTGTCGATGGACAGGCCGGGACCGACGACCGCGCCACCGGAAAAGGCATTGGCCGGCTGCCCCGCGTACCAGGTGTTGTACATGAAGGTCGAATCGCCCGAATAGAAGGTGTTGACCACGATGGCGTTGATGATCTCGCCGCGGTCGTTGCGCTTCGGCGTGCCGACCGCGATGTAGGCGACCTTGAGCGGCCCGGCGCCCAGCGATTCGAGGGTGGTGCCGCCCTCGCCGCCATTGCGCCAGGTTTCCGGATCGGCATCGAGGTTGTACTTGCCGCCGATGCGGAAATTGGAGATTTCGTAATAGCGCTTGTGCTGGTCCTGCGCCATTACCAACGAATTCGGCGTCAGCGGGAACTTGCCCGCCTCGGCCGCCAGAGCGGCGCCCGGCAGCGCGAAAACGGCAGCCAGCGCCAAGGCAACGATTTGCTTTTTCACGTCAGCTTTCCTCATGTTCGTTTTCATGGCGCACCTCACTTGGCCAGGCCGGCAGGCTTGTCGCCCCCGGCGGCAGGCGCGGCGGCGGCCATCGGCTTGGCGCCATTGATCAGCGAGTCGATCACCTCGGGCGTCACCGCATCGACATGGCGGGTCTTCATGAAGCTGACCGTGTCGCGGGCGAATTCGAGCGGCACGTCGGTATGGATGAAGTGCCCGACCCCCGGGTAGATCTTGACGACCGGCGGGTTGCCCGCGGCGGTCATGCGCTCGACGAAGGGAATGATGACCTGTTTCGACTTGTCGGTCAGCCCGTTCAGCGCGGTACTCGGGATGAACGGTTCGAGGGCGCCGAAAGCCAGGAAGATCGGCGCCTTGATGTGTGGCAGACGCTTGTACAGTGAGTTCCCGTCCTCGCGCGCGTTTTCCGAGCACATCGAGAAGGTGTCGTAGTGGAACAGGAAGGCCCACTGCTCGAACTCACGCCGGTTGCCCGTGATCATCGCGATCCGCTGGTCGGTGTGCAGCCGCGAGTACTGGGTGTCGTTGATGAAATAGCCGGCCGGCGCGGGCACGGCATTGCCGGCGGCGTCGCGCTTCTGCCAGTAGAAGAAGTCGCGCACCTGCTGCTGCGTGCGCTTCAGTTCGGACTCGACCAGGCCGAACGGACCCCAGGCGGCTTGCCAGCGGTTCAGGTCGCGGCCGATCGCCTTGTCGCAGATCGGCAGTTCCTTGTCACCCAGCTTGAAGTTCTTCGGATACTCCTCGAGGCCGGCCGGACCTTCGAGAATCAGGCCCTGCACCGCGTTCGGGTAGCGCAGGGCATAGCCGAGCACCGTCTGCCCGCCCTGCGAGTGGCCGTAGTAATAGGCTTTCTGTACGCCCAGCTTGCCGACCACCAATGAATGGAAGGCGTCGCGGATGTCGTCCAGCGTTCGTGCCTGCGGCTTGTCGAGGTTGCCCGGGCCCGAGGTGCCGGCCAGCGGCATGTCGGGCGCGATGACGCGGAAGCCGCGCTCGACGGCGTACTTGATGAGGTTGCCGTAGTGCGCGCCGAAGGCACCCTTGCCGTGGACGACGACCAGGGTCGGCGGGTTGCTCTGCTTGCCGCAGTACTCGTCCATATAGCCGATCTGCCAATCGACGCCGTTGCGATCCTTGGCGTTGGCGTACTTGACCGGGAACGGCGAAACCATTTCGTCCTTCCAGAACGACTTCTTCGGATCCGGGTTCATGTTGATGCGCGGCCGGCGATAGTTCTTCGCCTCGCAGACGATGCCCTGTTCTGCCTGGTTCATGATGCCGGTCGAACGCATGAAGGCGCTGAAGGTCTGGTTGTTCTTCAGCACGTTCGGCGCCTTGAAGACGGCGTAGTGGGCGATCGGGTCGCTGAAGCCGGCATACAGGCCGCCCGGGATTTCCTCGGAAGCCTTGCGCGCATCGCTGCCCATCAGCCACAGGTCGTTATCGACGTGCACGACCAGGGTGCGCGACTTCATGCCCGGCAGCAACTTGTCGATGTTGTGGAGTTCGCCGACGGTATCGCGGTACCACAGGTCGACCGCATCGAACTGCCCCGCCATCCGCTTGAGGGTGGTGCCGATGTTCTTGCCCAGGCGCGGGTCTTCCTTCCAGGTGAACACTTCCTTGGAAACCTCGTCCCAGCCGAGCGACTGGCGGAAGTTCAGGTCGAAGCCGGTGAGCAGCAGTTGCGACCAGTGGAACTCGACGCCCTGGTTCGGGTGCTTGTCCTTGGGCAGCTTGTAGTAGTCCGCCTTGGTTTCGATCCAGACCGGGTCGGATTCCAGCGACGCCTTGGCCAGCTGGAAGGTCCACGCGGCGATCTGCCCGCCGGTGCCGTCGGTCGCCGAGGCGCCGCCGATCGGCATCACCGCCTTGACGAAATCGGGATACATCAGGCCCCAGTAATACGACTGGGTGCCGCCCATCGAGACGCCGGTGGCCAGCACCACCTGGCCGATCTTGAGGTGATCGCGCAGCAGGCGGTAGTTCAGGTGCACCATGTCGTAGTAGCTGTAGACTGGGAACTTGCGGGCCAGCCCGTCCGATGGCTTGGACGCGCCCCACAGGCCGAGGCCGTCGAGGAAGACGACATAGAAGCGGTTGGTGTCGAACATCTGCCCGGGGCCGACCAGCGCACCGCCGGCGAAGCCGTTGCCGGACTGGCCGGCATACCAGCTGTTGTACATCGCGGTCGCGTCGCCGGAGAAGAAGGTGCTGATCACGATGGCATTGACGATTTCGCCCTTCTCGTTGCGCTTGGGCGTGCCGACAGCGATGTAGGCGGTCTTCGCCGGACCGGCGCCGAGCGATTCGAGGATCGTGCCGCCTTCGCCGCCGTTCTCCCAGGCCTTGGGATTGGCCAGGTCGTACTTGCCGCCGATGCGGAAGTTGCGGACCTCGTAGGTCTGCTTCAGCTTGTCCAGCGCGGCGACGGCCGAACGTTCGGTGACGGCTTGTTGAGCATGCGCCATGCAGACCAGCGAAAGCGTCAGCAACAACGACGCCAGCCAGTTCACGACAGCACGGCAACCCAGCGGGCTACTTGTCATGTCTTGATCCTCCATTGTTGGAATTTTTGTTTCGCCGGTCATGTCACTGCGCTACCGGAGCTATCATAATAGTCGCATTGAATAGCCGGTCAATGTCTTTTTTCAGCTGCATTTCCTCACGGGGAGCGCCATGCCAACGACCCAGTACGGCCACCATCAGGTGCATTACGAATTGACCGGCGAAGCGGGCCGGCCGGTCATCACCTTCCTCAATGGCCTGACCCAGAATGCCAACCTCTGGAAGAGCTACGCCGATTATTTCGTGCCGCGCGGCTACCGCGTTCTGGCCTACGACATGCTCGGCCAGGGGCGTTCGTCGAAGCCGGTCATCGACATCAAGCTGGCCATGCATGCCGACCTGCTCGACCACCTGCTGGAGCAGCTGGACATCGAGAAGACGCATCTCGCCAGCATCTCCTTCGGCGGCATCGTCGGCCTCGATTTCGCAATTCGCTACGGGCATCGCCTGCACAGCCTGACGGCGATGAGCACCTTCGCCGAGCTGACCCCGCAACTCGACCTGCTCGGCGCCGTAATGCTGCAGGGCCTGGCCGAGGTAGGCCTGCCCTACCTGCAGAGCATGCTCTACCCGATGAACATGAGTTCGGCGTGGATCGCCGCCAACCGCGAACGCATCCCGGCGATGAAGCGCGCCGGCTACATCGGCAACGACGGCTATGCGATGCAGAACCTGATGGAGTCCTTCGTCGAGTTCGAGCCGCTGACGCCGAACCTGCACAAGATCAAGGTGCCGACCCTGATCATGAACGGCGAATTCGACTTCTTCACGCCGCGCGAATGCCACGAGGTCATCCGCAGCAAGGTGAAGAACTCGCGCCTGCTGATCGTCCAGCGCGCCTATCATGCCTTCACGCTGGAAATGCCGGCGGTCACCATGCGCCAGCTCGAGATCTTCCTCGAACAGGTCGGCACGAAAACCTGGCAGGGCGACCAGAGCGTGTGGATCGCCGCCGACGACCCGGCCGCCGAAGTGCAATGGCTGCCCTGCGCCGGCGACTGGATGCGCGCCGTGCAAGCGCAAGCGGCCACCGTCCCGCCCGCCGCCCAAGCCCCCGCCCGCCGCAAGGCTCCCACGAGGAAGAAAACCCCATGATCGATCCCGCACTCTACGACAAGGCGCGCGACCGCATCGCCGCCGCCGGCTTCACGCCGGAAATCCAGACCAAGATCACCCTGCTGGTGTGCACGGCCAAGAACGGCAACCTGATGTTCCACTCTGGCGTGCAGTGGATGCAGAACCTCAACGTCGTCCAGCAGTTCATCCTCTCGCAGTATTCGCGCGAGCTAGAGGCCGTCACGCTGCTGAGCCGGACGACACACTGGTCCAAGGACCCGGCGCTGGCCATGGAAGGCAGCCGGATCGTCGCGCCGCTGATGCTGGCCTGGGGTCAGATCATGCTGCCGCCTGGACCGATGCTGAATCCGCAGGCGGCCTACCGCGGCATCTCGCTCGGCCACGCCCAGCTGGCGCGCATCCGCCTGCTGCCGGTCATTCCCGACAAGGCGGATCCGCTCGATCCCTTCGTCGTCGCCCTGCAGCGCATCGAAACGGAAAACGGGCGCATGCTGCAGACGCAGATCCGCCTGCTGAAGAATATCGGCACCGAAATCCCGATCGAGGAACGCGAAGCCCTGGTGGAACAGGATCAGGAACTCGTCGACGGCGTCTTCGGCGAATTCCTGACCTGGCTGGCCGCGCCCTGACCCGGTTGCGGTCGACACAAAAAAGGCGGCCAATTCGGCCGCCTTTTCGTTACCTGACTGTCACCGCTTACTTGAACGGGATGTTCAGCTGGACGTCGAAGCGCACGTCGTTGGTCGTGGAATCGGCGTACTGAATGGAACTCCCAGTCCAGTTATCGCCCTTCTGCCAGACCTTGGCGTAGCGTGCCCGGGCACGCAGGTTCTTGAAGAAGCCGTCCTGCGGGAAAATGTAGATCAGGTCGGTGGCCATTTCGTCCCAGTCGGCAACCGGCAGGTTGGGATTTCCGTCCACGTTGCGATTGGTACGCTGGCCGTAGGTGATATCGAACGACAGTCCCGGCGCGCCAAAAGTCGAGAAATCGAAGACCGTGCCGAGAATCCAGGTACGCTCGCCCGCCCGCGAGTTCTCGCCAACGCGCTGGATCAAGTAGGACGGGCCAATGGAGAATGGCGAGTAGATCTGGTTGTGGTCCGAAGTCAGACCGGCCATGGCATAGGGAATCCACCACTTTACCGGCCGCGCTTCGAGATAGATGCCGCCGTAGTTGGTATTAAAACTCGGCCCGGTGCTTCCGTTGACCCCGCGCATCAGGCTCTGGCCGTTCGACTCCTGGTACATCCACTGGGCGCCGATCCGGAAGTACTTGCCCTCTTCCATGCGGAATACATGGTCGTAATCGAGATAGACCATGTTCAGCATGTTCTGCACGTTGTGGTACGACGCCGAGATCATGTTGTCGTTGGTCGGCTTCCAGTTCATGCCGATGTAGGCCATGCCGTCGCTATCGCCCTCGCGGCTGGCGGAAGGATACTGGAAGACATTCCAACCACCTTGATACAGGTTGCGGAACTTGTCGTCGTTGACCTGCTTGACACTCGTCACATAGCCGGCGTAGTAGCGCAGGGAGTCGTTCAGCACCCGGCCCTGGAGGGTCGCCGCCTCATAGGTCAGCCACTGCATGCCGCGGATGTCGCGCGGGCCGACCATGCTCTGGTCGAGCTTGTTGAAGAAGCGGTAGACGCCATCCATGAACCACTGGTTGCGGATGGTCTGACGCCCGATGACGAAGGTATTGGTTTCATAGCGCAACCGGGCGTTGAGTTCGCCGACGACCCCGTAGCCGGACTGGCTGGTGTCCTTGAGGATGAAGTTGAACGGATATTGCTCCGGCGACCAGATCGGCTGGACGAAATTGTAGGTCGCGCCGAAGGAGAGGAAATTGGCCAGTTCGCCGGTCGTGCCGTACAACCAGCCACCGACACCGGCACCCGCCTGCTTGAAGGTCGCTATGCCAGCGCTCGGATCGCCGTTCGACGAACGATTGAAGGACGCGGTACGGAACATGTAGCCGATATTGGCTTCGTCCCAGAAGGGCACGCCGCTTTTGGCAGGTTCCTCATACAGCGTCGGTGCTTCGTTCTGAACCTCCGACTGGCTCTGTGCCGCCACCGGCCCCGCTGCCAGCATGGATGCCAGGGCAATGCCACCCAACACGCCGGCCTGCCGGCCTCCTCTCGCTCTCTTCTTCATTGATTGTCCCCTCGTTGTTTTGTGCGACGCCACCCACATGGACTATCCCATGCAGATTGCACGATACTCCTGCGCGCGTTATGTGTGTCACGGTCGACGCAAATTTTGCTGCAAATTTGCGTTTGCGCAACACGCGCTCAGGGCATTCAATCCGCCAGCCGGTGCGCCTGCCAATAACGTTGACGCTCGTCCCGCCAGGCCGAAACCGTCAGCCCGCCGCCGGCCATCACCACGCGCAGCGCGCCATCGCGGTCGGTCCGCCAGACCCGGGCGCCACCTGCCTCGTGGCGGTCGACGACCTCGGCCTTGGGATGCCCGAAGCGGTTGCGGTAGCCGACCGGAATCACGGCATGCTGCGCCCCCACCGCCGCGATGAACGCCGGCGTCGACGACGTGCGGCTGCCGTGATGCGGCACCAGCAGCACGTCGGCCGCCAGTTGCGCCGGGTCACGGGCGAGCAGCGCCGCCTCGTCGCGCGCCTCGATGTCTGAGGTCAGCAGCAGGCGCCGGCCGCCGGCCTCGACGCGCAGGACGCAGGAGAGATTGTTGCTCTTGCGCGGCCCGTCGTAGTCGTCGGCCAGCGGATGCAGGACGTCCATGGCCACCCCGTCCCACGCCCAGCGCTGCCCGGCCCGGCATGGTTCGCTGCCGGCCTCGCCGGTCGACGACAAGACTTTGTCGACCTGCAGCGCCGAGCGCACCGACACCGCCCCGCCGGCATGGTCGCTGTCGCGGTGGGTGACGACCAGCGTGTCGACCCGGTCGATGCCGAGCGCGCGCAGATAGGGCACGACGACACGCTGGCCGGCGTCGGATTCGGCGCTGTAGAGCGGCCCCGGGTCGTAGATCAGCGTGTGCTCGCGGGTCCACACCACCGCCGCCAGCCCCTGCCCGACATCGAGCACCGTCACCCAGGCCTCGCCCGCGGGCGGCCGCTCGACCGGCCAGAACAGCAGCGGCATCAGCAATGCCGCGCTCACCCAGCGCCCCGGCATGCCGCGCGGCAGTAGACAGAGCGCCACGCCGAGCGTCGCGACGACAGCCACCCACAGCGGCGGCGCCGGCGCTTGCCAGACCGGCCACGTCGCGCACCAGTCGAGGAACACCATCAGCCAGCCGAGCACCGCATGCGCCAGCGCGGCGATCGGCCACCACGGGATGACCGCAGCGAGCAGCGCCAGCGGCGTGACGATGAAACTGACAACCGGGATCGCCACCGCATTGGCCAGCGGCGAGACCAGCGAGAACTGCTGGAAGACGAGCAGCAGGACCGGCAGCGAGGCCAGCGTCGCCGCCCACTGCACGACGCCCCAGGCGCGCAGCCGCGCGCGCCAGCCTTCGCCGGCGCCGACCAGCGCCGAACCGACATAGAGCAGCGCGCCGACGGCGCCGAATGACAGCCAGAAGCCGGCAGCCAGCACCGCCCAAGGGTCGATCAGCAGGACGACGGCGAGCGCCAGGCACAGCGTGCGGCTGGGCGCAACGATGCGCCCCGAGCCGGCGGCCAGCGCGGCGACCAGCAGCATGTAGAGCGTGCGTTGCGCCGGCACCGCGAAGCCGGCCAGCAAGGCGTAAAAGAGCGCCGCCAGACAGCCGGCCAGCAGCGCCGCCCGCTGCGCCGGCAGGCGCAGGGCGAGCGCCGGGATACGCCGCCACACGGCGCCGACCAGCAGCGCGAACAGGGCGGCGACCATCGTCACGTGGAGCCCGGAGATCGACATCAGGTGGGTCGTCCCGGTACGGTTGAAGGTGTTCCACAAATCGCCCTGGATCGCCCGCTGGTCGCCCACCGCCAGCGCCACCAGGATGCCCGCCCAGGGGTAGCTTTCGGCCGGCAGCATGGCGGCGAACGAATCACGGACGCCGAGGCGCAGCCGCTCGATCACATAGTCCGGCCGCCACACCATGTCCGCCAGGCGTTGCGGCGGCACCGGCCGCACGTAGCCGGTCGCCCGGATGTCGCGTTCGAGCAGCCACGCCTCGTAGTCGAAGCCGTTCGGGTTGGCGTTGCCGTGCGGGCGCTTCAGGCGCACCGTCAATTGCCAGCGCTCACCGGGGCGCAGCGGCTGGCGCACGAACTCCTCGCCGTCGCGCTGCCCCTGGTACCACGACAGCATGATCCGCCGCGGCACGACGGCGGTTGCGGTCGACACCTTTTCAACGGCAAATTCGAAGCGGCTGCCCTGGCTGAAATCCTGCGGCAGCGCGGCGACGACGCCGATCACCTCGACATCGCGCCCCTCCCACGCCGCCGGCAGCGCATCGGCCAGGCGGATGTCGGCCCGCCACGCCGCCCAGGCGAAGCCGAGCACCAGGCAGCCCAATACGGCGAACGTGCGCGCCGGCACGGCCTTGTGCCAGTGCATCGCCGGTAGCACCAGCGCCAGTCCGGCCAGCGCCCAAGGCCACGCCGGCCGCAGTTCCGGCTGCATCTGCAATGCGATGACGCCGGCAGCGAAGGCGAGAATGTTGAGGCGCATCCTGCAATAATAGAGGCGAGACCATGCGCAAGCACCTGAAAAAATACCTGCCGAATCACGAGGCGGTGCACGATAACCGCTGGCTGCGGCCGTTCCGCAATTCGCTGCTGCACCCGCGGCTGTGGCACCTCAATCGCCACTCGGCGGCCGGCGCCGTCGCCGCCGGGCTGTTCTGCGGGCTGATCCCGGGACCGCTGCAGATGCTCGGCGCCGCCGTCTGCGCCCTCGTCTTCCGCGTCAACCTGCCGCTGGCACTGCTGGTGACGCTCTACACCAACCCCTTCACCATCGTCCCGCTGTACGTGCTGGCCTACCAGATCGGCCGCCTGGCGACCGGCGACAGCAACGGCTTCGTCGAGCCGCCAGCCTTCGACATGACGCGCTTCGTCGCCTGGACCGAGGCCATGCAGCACTGGATGCTCGGCGTCGGCAAGCCGCTCGGCATCGGCCTCGTGTTGCTCGCCATCACGCTGGCGGTCGCCGGCTATTTCCTGACCAAGGCGGCCTGGCGCTTCTACCTGATCCGTGCCTGGCGCCAGCGCACGCGGCGCTGAAGCGGGCCGTTCAGGAGAAGACGGCTTCCTCGAACAGCGAGCGGATCGTCACCTTCTTCACTTCCGGCCGATCCGGCACCACGTAGAGCACCGGCGTGATCATTTCCTCGAAGATGCCGCGCAGGCTGCGCGCGCCGACCTTGAACTCGAGCGCCAGATCGGCGATCTGCCCGAACACCACCGGCTCGATGACCAGCTCGACGCCCTCGTTCTGCAGGATGGCGCGGAACTGCCGGTAGATCGAATGCTGCGGCTCGATCATGATGCGCACCATCATGTCCTTGGTCAGTTCGCGCAGGCGGGCGATGATCGGCAGGCGGCCGGCGAACTCCGGGATCAGGCCGAAGCGGAAGAGATCGGTCGGCTTGACGCGGGCGTTGAGGCGGTCGAGCACCTTCTGGTCGTCGCCCTGGGAGGTGGCGATGAAGCCGAAGGCCTGCGTCTCGGCCAGGATGCTGTCGAGCCCGACGAAAGCGCCGCCGCAGATGAACAGGATCTGCGTCGTGTCGATGTAGTTCCCGCTCGCCAGGCGCACCGAGGCGCCCTCCATGATCTTGAGCAGCGCATGCTGGACGTTCTCGCCCGACGCCGCGCGCGCCTGGCCGCTGATCGCCTTCAGCTTGTCCACTTCGTCGATGAACACGATGCCGCGCCCGGCCTTGTCGGTGTCGCCGCCGGCGCGGTCGAGCAGGCGCTGCAGGATGGCGTCGAGTTCCTCGTTGACGTACTCGGTCTGCGCCAGCGACGTCGCGTCGGCGGTGACGAAAGGCAGGTCGAGGACGCGCGCCAGCGTCTCGCAGAGCAGCGTCTTGCCACTACCGGTCGGGCCGATCAGCAGGATGTTGCTTTTGAGCATTTCCAGACGGTCGACCGCAACCATCTCGACCTTGCGGAAATGCGAATAGACGGCCACGGCAAGCGTCTGCTTCGCCTCCTCCTGGCCGATCACATGGCGGTTCAGCTGGGTGACGATTTCACTCGGTTTCATCGGAGCATTCCCTGGCAGGCGTTGAAGCAGACGATAGGCTGCGAAAATCGGAAGAAGACGGCAATGCCACCATTGTGAAAGCGGCGTTAAGACTGTGCCAGCATTTTTGCCTGTTTTTTCCGGGGCGACCGCAACAGGGCAGAGGGAACGGTGATCTGTGCCCTATAGTTGCTTTAATTCGAGCCTGGCCCCTTTGATTCCCGCTTTGATTCCCGCTTTGATTCCCGGGCCCTTTGATTCCCTAAATGCCTAACTTTTTACATAAGCAGCCTGCCGAACACAGGTCCGCTTGAATGATGGGTTAGGTTGTGCGGTAAAGCCTAGGGAGCGACAGCGGCTCCAACCCCGGCACCGCCAAGGGTGAATGATGCGGTGGCGACACCGCCGCTGGGTACAGCGAAAACAGCGTCCGCAGCAATGAGCGACAAACCGCCAAGACCAAGAGACCACTTCGCAATCTGACGTCGCAGCTTAGTGCCAGCCTCTTCCTTCTCCTGAGCCTCCGCCAAGACCTTTGCACCTCTACACGTCTCGGTTCGCAGTTTCTCCATATTCCCCAGAAGTACTGCGGCCGACAAGGGCTCGCGCAGCGAGTCCCTTGATAACGCCGCTGCTATGAGGATGTTCTCTGTGGAGCCAGCCGGCACCCCTGACCTTAGCAAGTACTCGCGCTCCTGAGGAATGAAGACGTCGATAAAGAAGATGAGATCAGTAGCGAGCTGACGATGAAACTCAATGTTCTTCGGTGAGGCCGCCGCTAGGGCCTCGACGTCCTTTCGGAAGTATGGGTCTTTGTCGAGAAGAATGTTTAGCGTATTGCACGCACGAACCGCGATGGCAGCAACGTCAGCAGAGGACGGCTTTAGTGCCCGACGCTGAATCTCCAGTATCTCGGCAACGGACTTGTGAAGATAGTCATAGCGGGACTGTGCAGAAGCGCTCGTGCACGCAAGTGCGAACAAAATGAAGACACAACGGCAAAAAGCGTTCATTTGAGTCTCCTATGTTCTTCGACGCGATACGCGGACTGTACTTGCGAGCCTAACGTGGATCAAGCCCAACATGTCCGATTGTAGTACCGTAAGCAGTAATAGGGACAGACCACAGTTTCCGGGCCATTTGTCGCGGTCGACCCAAAATTATGGGTAAAAAAAATCATTTGGGTAGCCGAGCCGCTTTCGCGGCATCGGCAATGCCAGGCACTTGCAGCGCCTCGCCTTCTCGCAGCGCCCTACTCGCCCACCAGCACACCGTCATTCAAATGCATGACCCGGTCGGCGCGGCCAGCGAGTTCGGGGTCGTGCGTCACCATGACCAAGCTGGCGCGCTGCGAGCGGACCTGGCCGAGCAGCAGGTCGAAGACGGTGCCGGCGGTCTGGCGGTCGAGGTTGCCGGTCGGTTCGTCGGCCAGCAGGCACGATGGCGAACTGACCAGCGCGCGGGCGATCGCCGCGCGCTGGCGTTCGCCGCCGGAGAGTTCGCCGGGGCGATGCTCCAGGCGGTGGCCGAGGCCGACGGCGGCGAGCATTTCGCCGGCCGCGCGCAGGGCCGCCGGGCGCGCCGTGCGGCGGATGAGCAGCGGCATGGCGACGTTTTCCAGCGCCGAGAATTCGGGCAGCAGGTGGTGGAACTGGTAGACGAAGCCGAGGTGCCGGTTGCGCCAGTCGCCGCGGTCGACCTCGCCGAGGGCCGAAAAATCGCGGTCCATCAGGCGCACATTGCCGGCGGTCGGCGCGTCCAGCCCGCCGAGCAGGTGCAGAAGCGTACTCTTGCCGGAGCCCGAGGCGCCAACGATGGCGATCGTTTCGCCGGCCCGCACGGTGAGGTCGATGGCGGTCAGCACCGGCACTTCCAGCCCGCCGTTGCGGAAGACCTTGCCGAGCCCGGCGGCGGCGAGAATCACGTCACTCATAGCGCAGCGCCTCCGCCGGATTAACGCGCGAGGCGCGCCAGCTCGGGTAGAGCGTGGCGAGCAGCGCCAGCACGAAGGCGATCAGGGTGACGCCCCAGACGTCGCCCCACTGCAGGTCGGACGGCAGGTCGGAGATGTAATAGACCTCCTTCGACAGGAAGTGGATGCCGAGCAGGCGCTCGATGAAGGGCACGACGACGTCGATGTTGAGCGCCAGCGCAACGCCGCCGGCGATGCCGAGGCCGAGGCCGATGAAGCCGACCAGCGCGCCCTGGATGACGAACACCGTCATGATCGACAGCGGCCGCGCGCCGAGTGTGCGCAGGATGGCGATGTCGGCCTGCTTGTCGGTAACCGCCATGACCAGCGTCGACACCAGGTTGAAGGCAGCGACGGCGACGATCAGCGAGAGGATGATGAACATCATGTTCTTCTCGATCTGCACGGCGCGGAAGAAGTTGGCGTGGCTCTTGGTCCAGTCGCTCAGGTAGGCGTCGGCGTTGATCATTCCGGCCATTTCGCGGGCGATGCGCGGCGCCTGGAAGAGGTCGTCGACCTTGAGCCGCACACCGCTGACGCGGTCCTCCATCTGGTACAGCTTCTGCGCGTCGGCCATGTGGATCAGCGCCAGCCCGCTGTCGTACTCGTACATGCCGACCTCGAAGATGCCGACCACCTTGAACGACTTCAGGCGCGGCACGACGCCGGCCGGCGTCACCGTGCCCTGCGGCGCGATCAGCGTCACCTTGTCGCCGACGAAGACGTGCAGCATGCGCGCCAGGTCGGCGCCGAGGACGACGCCGAATTCGCCGGGACGCAGGTCGTCGAGGCTGCCGCTCCTGATCGTCTGGCGGAAATCGGCGACGCGGTCCTCCTGGTCGGGCAGGATGCCGCGCACCAGGGCGCCGCGCACGCCGTTGTCGACGGTGAACATCGCCTGCGACTGGACGAACGGCGCCGCTGCCCGCACCTCCGGGTGCTGCGCGGCCTGCGCGGCGATCGCCGGCCAGTCGCTCAGCTCGCCGTTGATGCCGGTGATCTGGATGTGCGAGGCGACGCCGAGGATGCGCGTGCGCAGCTCCTTCTGGAAGCCGTTCATCACCGACAGGACGACGATCAGCGCGGCGACGCCGAGCCCGATGCCGAGCATCGAGATCAGTGAAATGAAGGAAATGAAGTGGTTGCGGCGCTTGGCCCGCGTGTAGCGCAGGCCGATCAGGAGTTCGTAGGGGAATGCCATGCGGCGGGGAAAGGCATGAAAAACCGCTATGGTACACTCTTCGCCTCCCCCGACGCTGGCCAGAATTCCCGTGCATCTCACCCTGCTTGTCCCCGAACTGATCTGGCCCGAACCGGCCGACCAATTCACCCTCGGCAAGCTCGCCGCACCCGGCCTCGAATGGCTGCTCGCCCGCGCCCATCTGGAACGCCGGCCGCGCCGCCCCTATGAAGTTGTGCTCGCCGACTGCTTCGGGCTTGCCGCCGCGCCCTTCGGGCCGCTGCGCCTGCTCGGCGAAGGCAGCGACGACGCGCGCAGTGGCCACTGGCTGTGCGCCGACCCGGTGCACCTGCGCTTCCACCAGGAACGCATCATCCTCGCCGACGCCGGCGCCTTCGACCTCGAAACCGAGGAAGCGGAGAGCATCGTCCAGGCGCTCAACGCCGAGTTCGCCGACGTCGGCCGCTTTCACGCCGCCAGCGCCCGGCGCTGGTACCTGCGGCTGAACGTTGCGGTCGACCACCCGGCGGAGCCGATTTCCGCCGTCGCCGGCCGCCGCGTCAACGGCGAACTCGAGGGCAGCGCCCTGCCGCTGGCGCGCTGGCTGAACGAAGTCCAGATGTTCCTCTACTGCCACCCGGTCAACGAACGGCGCCAGGCCGCCGGCCAGCCGGCGATCAACAGCCTGTGGCTGTGGGGCGGCGGCACCCTGCCGGCCGCCACGGCGCCGGCATTCTCCGCCGTCTGCGCCGACCTCCCGCTCGCCGCCGGCCTCGCCCGCGCCGCCGGCATCCCGCTGCACGCCCGACCGGACGACCTGGCCGCCGTCATCGCCAGCGGCGGCGAACGGCCGCTGATCGTCCTCGACCAGCTGCTGGCGCGCGTCCTCTACGAAGACAGCGAGGGCTGGCGCGAGGATTTCGCGCAGCTCGACGCGCGCTGGTTCGCGCCGCTCAAAAAAGCCCTCGGCGGCAAGGTCGACCGCATCAGCCTGCTCGCCCCCACCGTCTATGGCGACCTGCGCTACGAACTTTCCTCCGGCGACCGCTGGAAGGTCTGGAAAGGCGGCAAGGCAATCGCCGAATCGGCCAAGGAACTCGCCCGATGACCCGCATCGTCGCCCGCACCATTCCGCCGCGCGCCGCCTGGCAGCTCGAACAGCAGGGCCTGCACCCGCTGCTCGCCCGCCTTTACGCCGCACGCGGCGTCACCGACAAGGCCGAGCTCGACTACGAGCTGAAGTCGCTGCTGCCGCCGGCCACCCTCACCCACGCCGGCGACGCCGCGCAGATCCTCGCCGACGCCATCGAGGCCGAAGCCCGCCTGCTGATCATCGGCGACTACGACTGCGACGGCGCCACCGCCACCGCCGTCGGCATGCGCGCCCTGAAAATGCTCGGCGCCGACGTCGATTTCCTGCTGCCCGACCGCTTCAAGCTCGGCTACGGCTTGTCGCCGGAAATCGTCGATGTCGCCGCGCAGCAGTCGCCCGACCTCATCATCACCGTCGACAACGGAATTGCCAGCATCGAGGGCGTCGACCGCGCCCGGCAGCTCGGCATCGCCACGCTGATCACCGACCACCACCTGCCCGGCGCCACGCTGCCCGAAGCAGACTGCATCGTGAACCCGAACCAGCCGGGTTGCGACTTTCCGTCCAAGTGCATCGCCGGTTGCGGCGTCATGTTCTACGTCATGCTCGCCCTGCGCGCCGAACTGCGCGAGCGCGGCTTCTTCGCCGACAGGCCGGAGCCCAATTTCGCCAGCCTGCTCGACCTCGTCGCGCTCGGCACCGTCGCCGACGTCGTCAGGCTCGACCGCAACAACCGCATCCTCGTCAGCCAGGGCTTGAAGCGCATGCGCGCCGGCCAGCTGCAGCCCGGCCTCGCCGCGCTGTTCAAGGCCGCCGGGCGCGACCCGCGGCGGGCGACGGCGATGGATCTCGGCTTCATCCTCGGCCCGCGCCTGAACGCCGCCGGCCGCCTGGCCGACATGCGCCTCGGCGTCGAATGCCTGCTCACCGACGATGCCAGCCGCGCGCTGCAGATCGCCCAGCAGCTCGACACCCTCAACCGCGAGCGGCGCGAGATCGAGTCGGACATGCAGGAACAGGCGCTGCTCCTGCTCGAATCGCTGGCCGCCGACGACGCCGCGCCCGGCATCGCCCTGTTCGACACCGGCTGGCACGAGGGCGTCGTCGGCATCCTCGCCTCGCGCATCAAGGACAAGCTGCACCGCCCGGTATTCGCCTTCGCACCTGGCGAGGGCGGGCTGGTCAAGGGTTCCGGCCGCTCGATCCCCGGCCTCCACCTGCGCGACGCGCTCGACCTCGTCGCCAAGCGCGCCCCCGGCCTGTTGGTGCGCTTCGGCGGCCACGCTATGGCGGCCGGCGCGACGCTGCGCGCCGAGAACTTCGAACAGTTCCGCGCCCTGTTCGCCGAGGTCGCCGGCGAACTGCTCGACCCCGCCGACCTGACCCGCACGCTGGAAACCGACGGCGCGCTGGAAGGCGGCTACATCTCGCTGGAAACGGCGCGCCTGCTGCAGAACGAAGTCTGGGGCCAGGGCTTCCCGGCGCCACTGTTCATGGACGAATTCGAGGTCGAGCAGCAGCGCGTGCTCAAGGACAAGCACCTCAAGCTGCGCCTGCGCAAAGGCAACACCCGCATCGACGCCATCCAGTTCAACTTCAGCAGCCAGCCCGGCAACCGCGCCCGCGCTGCCTACCGCCTCGCCATCAACGAGTACATGGGCGTCGAATCCCCGCAGCTGATGGTGGAATACCTCGACCAATGACCCGCCGGAGCGCCCGATGACCGCCCCCTTCCAGCTCCTCGGCCAGTGGATCGGCGCCGCCAACGCCGCCAACGCCAGCGGCCAGTTCGACACCGCCGTCGGTCTCTGCCGGCAGGCGCTGAAGGTCGCACCGAACCTGCCGGAAGCCTGGTACAACCTCGCCATCGCCCATCGCGGCCGCGGTCGGCGGGCCGATGCGCTGGACGCGCTGAAGAAGACCGCCACGCTGACGCGCGACTCGGCCGACGCGCAGAACAGCATCGGCCTCGAATTCCTCGAACTCGCCGCCTTCCCAGAGGCGAAGCGCGCTTTCGAGCGCGCCATCGCGCTGGCGCCGGGCTACCCCTTTCCGCACTCGAATCTCGGCAAGCTGCTCGAACGCCAGAAGCGTTACAAGGAAGCCGAAGCCGCCTTCCGGACGGCGCTCCGCCTGCAGCCCGACCTGGCCCCGGCGCACGCCAACCTGTGCGGCATCCTCAACGCCCAGAAGCACTACGTGGCGGGCGAAGCCGCCGGGCGCCGGGCGGTCGAACTCGCCCCCGCGGCGCCGGTCGCCTGGAGCAACCTCGCCTCGTCGCTGATCGGCTGCAAGCGCTTCGCCGACGCCGAAACCGCCTGCCGCAAGGCGCTCGACCTCGACCGCAATTCGCCGGAAGCCTGGGGCAACCTCGGCCAGTCGCTGGCCGAGCAGTTCCGCCTGGACGAAGCCGAAGCCGCCTACACCACCGCCCTGGCGCTCGACCCGGCGATGGCGTCGCTGCACAGCGGCCTGGCCAAGGTGTTCCTGGAAAAGGGCAACGTCGCGCAGGCCGCCGAGGAACTCGGCAAGGCCCTGGCCAAGGACCCGGACGACCCGGAAATCCTTGCCCACCAGCTGTTCTGCCTCAACTACCTGCCCGACCGGCCGCCGGCCGAAATGACGGCGATCGCCCGGCGCTACGGCGACGTCCTCCGGGCCGGCGTCACCGCCTTCGACGCCTGGCGGTGCGACCCGGACCCGGCGCGCAAGCTGCGGATCGGCCTGGTCTCCGGCGACCTGCGGCGCCACCCGGTCGGCTACCTGCTGCGCGGCCCGCTGCGCGAAATCGCCAGGAGCGAATTCGAGCTCTTCGCCTACAGCAACTTCCCGCAGGAAGACGACCTGAGCGCCGAGTTGCGCCAGCACTGCGCCGCCTGGGCGGTGGTCAACGAGCGCAGCGACGCCGAACTGGCGCGCCAGATCCACGACGACCGGATCGACATCCTGCTCGACCTCTCCGGCCACACCGACTTTTCCCGCGTCGCCGTCTTCGCCCGCCGGCCGGCGCCGGTCCAGGCCAGCTGGGTCGGCTATTACGCCACCACCGGCGTGCGTGAAATCGACTGGAAGATCGGCGACCCCTGGGTCACCCCGGACGACGAGGCCGGACATTTCACCGAACGGCTGTGGCGCCTGCCCGACAGCTGCTTCTGCTTCGCTCCCCCGGAAGGCGCGCCGGCGGTCACGCCCCTGCCGAGCGAACGCAACGGTTACGTCACCTACGGCTGCTTCAACAACCTCGCCAAGGTCAACGACGCGGTCATCGAAACCTGGTCGCGCATCCTGCACGCCAGCCCGGACGCGCGGCTGCTGCTCAAGGCCCGGCAGCTCGGCACCGATGAACTGCGCGCGGCGCTGCTGGCCCGCTTCGCCGCCTTCGGCATCGGCCCCGAACGCCTCGATCTCGAAGCCGCCGGCAGCTACGCCGAATACCTCGACACCTACGCCCGCATCGACCTCGCGCTCGATCCCTTCCCCTTCGCCGGCGCCACGACGACGGCGGAAAGCCTGTGGATGGGCGTCCCCGTCGTCACGCTGCGCGGTGACCGCTTCATCGCCCACCAGGGCGAAAGCCTCATGCACGCCGCCGGCCTCGGCGAGATGATCGCCGCCAACCGCGACGCCTACGTCCAGCTCGCCGTAGACGCCGCCGCCGACCGCCAGGCCCTGGCCGCCCTGCGCGCCGGCCTGCGCGAGCGCGTCGCCGCCTCGCCGCTGTTCGACGCCGCGCGCTACGCGCGCAACCTCGAAACCGCCTGGCGCGGCATGTGGACCGCCTGGTGCGAACGCGGGGAAAAGCCCGCCACGCGCTGAGGCGCCGAGCGCCGACAAAATCTGCCGGCGAGCGTGAAATAGTTACTTAGGGAAAATTTGGCACTGCCGTAACTTGGCATCGGGAAACAGGTTCCCCGAGGTGTGCCATGAACGTCATCTACAGCAGCGACCATTTCTGGATTCTGGCCTATCCGGCCCAGCACAGCTTCGAGCTGTTCGACAAGTACCACCTGCGCACTCTCTACCTGCAGGGGCCGTCGGCCCGGCATTTCCAGAACGCCATGGAAGAAATCCCCGAAGCGGAACGCAACGAGGAAAACGTCGACGCCCTACTCGACTCCCTCTGCGATGACGGGGCACAGCCTATCGTTTTTCACTGATCGTCGTTGAAAAGCGCAAACCGGTTTTGCTCTGATACGCTTCATGCTGAGACAGCGACTAACCCACAACGAATATTCGGAAAATCTGGTCATCATCTGGTAAGAATCGGCCAATAGATCTCCTTGCAATTCAAAATCGCAGAGCGGACATACCCCTTGGGCCAAATGGCGTACGGATAGATACTTGTTCGCCTGTCTTTTCTTTCGTAAATAGACAAACGAGCGATATGCCAGAAAACACATATGAATTAATTGGTTTGCGGCGCTTTTCTTGTGCCACGTCGACTTTGCATAGGCGGACCGGCGGGTCCGCTTAATAACTGTCACCCCCCCATTTATCGAGCCCCTACCTATGCCATTTCCCCGTGTAGTACGCGACGAAGCGTTAGTGAGATCGCACCGGAGATGTTGCGTCTGCCACGAATTTGGTGGACGTAGCGTAAACGTTCATCACATTGTGCAAGAGGCAGACAGTGGCCCCAATACCATCGAAAACGCTATCTGCCTCTGCCTGAGATGTCATGCGGAAGCTGGTCATTTCAACCCACGTCATTCGATGGGAACGAAATACTCACCTGACGAGTTACGCTTGCATCGAGACCAATGGTGGACTCACTGCCAAAGTCATCCGGACGAACCGCGCGGACTATTTCTAGAAGTCCATTTCAAAGCTCGGTCCCGTAACGCTGATGCTCACAAGTATCGGCTCATCGTGAACTACACAAACACGTTGAAGGAAGCGCACAACGGATGGAAAGTACAAATCTTCATTCCTGCCTTCGTTCCGGTTGAAGTTGGAGACTTTGACAAATATGACACATCCGTTGATGACGCCCGCTACACGATGCTCGAGACCCAATCTGCTGAACGAGTCTTTCCGGGAGCAACCATTGAAGTTGTCCCGAATATGAACCACTTCTTCATCGAGTACGAAGTGAATAACGCCAATTACGATCGCGTCTTGAGCGCGGGAAATGTCATGTGGAAGTTCTTCACCTCCAATGCTCCGGTGATTGAAGGAGAAAAGCCAATTGCAGAACTTCAGGAGTTCTAACCAATAATCGCTAACTCGGCGTTGTAGGGGACGCTCTGCCTTTCGGCAGTGCGCCCCTGAACTGGACGTTTCTAAGTGTCAGCTTTTTCATAGCTCGATTGGCTGCAAAGAGTCGCCTCCCGCCTTTCCTGCCGTCTAACTTGCCCCTCCCCCATCACATCCCCAGATAAGCCGCCCGTACCTGCTCGTTGGCAATCAGTTCCTGCCCGGTGCCGGTCAGCGTGACGCTGCCGGTTTCCAGCACGTAGCCGCGGTCGGCGATGGCGAGGGCGGCGAAGGCGTTCTGCTCGACCAGGAAGATGGTCATGCCCTGCCCCTTTAGCGTCTTGACCACGTTGAAGACCTCCTCGACCAGCAGCGGCGCCAAACCCATCGACGGTTCGTCGAGCAGCAGCATCTTCGGTCGGCCCATTAGCGCGCGACCGATGGCCAGCATCTGCTGCTGGCCGCCGGACAGCGTGCCTGCCGGCAGCAGGCGCTTTTCCTTGAGGATCGGGAACATCGCGTAGATCTTTTCGAGATCGCCCTCGACCTGGGATTTCGGCTGCGTGTAGGCTCCGAGGCGCAGGTTGTCCTCGATACTGAGCGGGCCGAAGACCTGGCGGCCTTCCGGGCTCTGGCAGATGCCGCGGCGCATGCGCAGGTCGGAACGCAGTTTCGAGATGTCCTCGCCGTCGAAGACGATGCGCCCGGCGCTCATTGGCTGCACGCCGGAGAGGGTGCGCAGGAAGGTCGTCTTGCCGGCCCCGTTGGCGCCGACGAGGGCGACCAGCTCGCCCTGGCGAACTTCAAGGTCGATGCCCTTGAGCGCCTTGATCCGGCCGTAGCAGCTTTCCAGCCCGCTCACCGAGAGCAGTACGTCGCCGCGCGGGGCCAGCACGCCGGGCTGCAGTTCGCCGGCGCTGCGCGCGCCGAGGCCGACCGATTCCGGCGCCAGGCTGACGATGCGGTGGAACAGCTCGCGGAACTCGGCGCGCGCCTTGGCGCCGAACAGCGGGTCCTCGTTGTCGAGGAAGGCGCGGTCGATCTCGGCCCAGTCGGCGGCGGTCAGCACCTCGCGGGCGAGCGGCATGGCGTCTTTTTCCTCGCTGCGCACGTGGCTGCGCATGCCCTGCGTGTAGTTGCGCAGGGCGGCGGTGAAGGCGGCGTTGTTTTCGCCGCCGGCTGCGGTCGACGCCAGTTTTGCCCTTAAATCGCGCAGGTTCTCCGGGCCGTTGCGGTGCTCGGCCTGCAGCCGGTCGAGGATGGCGCCGGCTTCCGGCGAGCGTTCGCGCAGCAGGCGGAAGAGGAATTCGTCCTCCTTGGCGTGGTGGGCGCGGTCCATGAACTGGTCGATGTAGTCGAAGACCGAACTGAAGAAAGGCACCTCGACCCGGGCGCCGCCGTCGATCTCGTCGGCGACCATGTCGAGGGTGGTGGCGATGCGCCACAGGTTCTGGTGTTCTTCGGTGATGATGCGTAGGGATTCCATGTCTTTACCTCTCAGGCGTGAGCGCCCAGATACGCCGCGATTACATCGGGATTTTTGCGGATTTCCTCGCCCGTCCCCTCGGCCAGCTTCTTGCCGTAGTTGAGGACGAGGATGCGGTCGGAGAGGTTCATGACCATCTTCATGTCGTGCTCGACGAGCACCACCGTCACGCCGGAATCGGCGATCTTGCGCACCAGGTGGTCGACCTCGATGGTCTCCTTGGGATTGAGGCCGGCGGCCGGTTCGTCGAGGAAGATCAGGCGCGGCTTCATGGCCAGGGCGCGGGCGATTTCCAGGCGTTTCAGGGCGCCGTAGGACATCGCGTCGGCGCGCGCCTCGACGTACTGGCCGAGGCCGACGAAGCGCATCAGCTCGGCGGCTTCCTCGCGTAGTTCGCGGTCGCGCGACTTGAGGCCGGGGAGGCGCAGCGCTGCCTTGACCAGGTTGCGGTCGAGCCGCAGGTGGGCGCCGACCATCACGTTCTCGCGGGCGCTCATGTTCATGCAGATCTGCAGGTTCTGGAAGGTGCGGGCAACGCCGCGGCGGGCCAGTTCGTTGGGCGACTTGCCGCCGATGGCTTCGCCGTCGAGGCGGATTTCGCCCGTCGTCGGCTTGTAGACCCCGGTGATCAGGTTGAACAGCGTCGTCTTGCCGGCGCCGTTGGGGCCGATCACCGAATAGACGATGCCGGCGTCGATGGTGAAATTGACGTTCTGCACGGCCTTGACGCCGCCGAAGTGGATCGAAAGGTCATTGACTTGGAGCAGGCTCATGATCACTCCCCCTTCCCGAACTTCGCGGCCAGCGTCGGCACCAGGCCCTTGGGCAGGAAGATCATGCTGAGCATCAGGATGGCGCCGAAGACCACCGTTTCCCAACCTTCGAAGGTCGCCAGCGCCTGCGGCAAGGCGGTCAGCAGCACGGCACCGACCAGCGAGCCGTACACCGAGGCCATGCCGCCGATCACCACCATGGTCACCAGTTCGATGGAATGGAAGAAGTCGGCGAAGTTGGGGCTGACGAAGCCGACGTAGTGCGCCGTGACGCTGCCCATCAGGCTGGCAAAGACGGCGGAGAGGACGAAGATCGCCACCTTGTAGCGGACGACATCGACGCCGACCACCTGCGACGCGACTTCGGAGCCGTGCAGCGCGCGCAGCGCCCGGCCGAAGGGCGAGTCGATCAGGTTGAGCGAAGCCCAGACGGAAATCGAGAGCAGGATCGCCACCACCCAGTACCACTGCTTGTCGTTGGCGAGCTCGAAGCCGAAGAGACCCATCGCCGGCACCGGCATGCCGTCCGGCCCGCCCGTCCATTGCGCCTCGTTGCGCAAGGCGATGTTGATGATGATGCCGAGCCCGAGGGTCGCCATCGCCAGGTAGTTGCCCTTGAGCTTGAAGATCGGCCGGGCGACCAGCGCCGCCAGCAGCCCGGTCGCCGCCGCCCCGGCGCCCATGGCGAGCAGCGGATGCCAGCCGAAGTGGGTCGGCAGCACGGCCGAGGCATAGGCGCCGATGCCGAGGAAGCCGGCGTGGCCAAGGCTGATCTGGCCGGCGAAGCCGATCAGCAGGTTGAGGCCGAGGACGATCACGGCGTTGATCGCCATGCGGATGGCGAGGTCGAGATAGAAGCTGTTGGGCACGATGAAGGGCAGCACCAGCAGGATGGCGATGACCAGGAAGAGGCCGTTGTAGACGCTTTTCTTCATGCTTACACCCGGTCCGTCGATTTGCCGCCGAACAGGCCGCGCGGCATGAAGAAGAGGATGAGCAGGATCAGCACGAAGGGAATCGCGTCCTTGTAGGCCGACGAGATGTAGCCAGCGCCCATCGCCTCCAGGATGCCGACGAGCAGGCCGCCGACGACGGCACCGAGGCCGTTGCCCAGCCCGCCAAGGACGGCGGCGACGAAGCCCTTGAGGCCGAGCATGATGCCGACATCGTAGGAAGTGAGGGTGATCGGCGTGATCAGGATGCCGCCCAGCGCGCCGAGCGCCGCCGACATGGCGAAGCTCATGAACAGCACCCAGCTGGTGTTGATGCCGACCAGTTCGGCAGCCAGCCGGTTGTAGGAGGTCGCCAGCATGGCCTTGCCCTGCAACGTGCGGTTGAAGTAGTACCAGAGCGCGACGACGACCACGGCGGTGACGCCGAGCACCCACAGGCTTTGCGGCATCAGCGTGGCGCCGAGGATGTCGATCGGCGTTTCGCCGGAGAAGGCCGGCAGGCTGTGCGTGCCCTTGCCCAGGGTGACGGCGACCAGGCCGCGGATGACCAGCGAGGCGCCGATGGTGATGATGATCAGGGTCACCGTCTCGGCGCCCTTGACCGGCTCGATGGCGAACTTCTCGATCAGCACGCCGACCACCGCCGGCACCAGGATGGCCAGCAGCAGCGCGACCGGCAGCGGCAACCCGGCCTGGGCGAAAAACACCGCGAGCATGCCGCCGAGCATGATGAACTCGCCCTGGGCGAAGTTGATGACGTTGCTGGCGTTGTAGATCAGCGTGAAGCCGAGGGCGGCCAGCGCATAGGTGGCGCCGACCGTGATCCCGGAAAAGAGGAATTGCAGGAACTGGGCCAGCATCATGCCCTCCTTCTCTGTGGGTGCAAGGGGTTCATCTCGTCTCCTTTATCGTTATTTCGCTACTGCTTTGACACGGCTGCGGTCGACCGCTCAAACCGGCAACAAATGGTCGGCGTCGGCGACCACCGGCTGCTGCTGGGCGAAGAAGCCTTCGGTGTGGATCAGTTCGTCCAGCGCGCCCTGTTTTTTTGCGGCGGCGACGCAGGTATCGACGAATTCCGGGCTGCCGGCGACGAAGATCGTATGCTTCGACAGATCCTTGAACAACTGCGGCAGCACGACATCGATGCGGCCGGCGAGAAAGCCTTCGGCCTGCTCGCGGGTCAGCGTGATCTTGTAGTCGAAGTTGCGGTGCTTGGTCCGCCACCAGGCCATCATGCCCTGGCTGTAGACGTCGTCGCGGGTGCGCGCCGAGAACAGCATCGTCACCGGTTTCTTGAAACCGCGGCGCAGCGCCGCCTCGGCCAGGGAAAGCACGGGTGCCAGGCCGGTGCCGGCGGCCAGGCAGAGGACCGGCGTATCGACCGAGGGGTCGCCGATGAAGGTGCCGTAGGCGCCGGAAACCTTGACGTTCTCGCCGACCGCCAACTGGTCGTGGATCCAGTTG